>Ga0308157_10001513_pt1 | contig 46915 bp, 39 predicted proteins | sample PhyBR1_FD_201035 | JGI IMG/M metagenome (GOLD analysis project Ga0308157, IMG submission 201035) | Phyllosphere microbial communities from UC Gill Tract Community Farm, Albany, California, United States - DLSLB.R1 | ecosystem: Host-associated > Plants > Phyllosphere > Unclassified | place: USA... | reverse complement strand
TCTCAAGGAAATCTGTTATTGCCGCTTGATTCGCTTATTCAATTCAAGCTTTCAAACTTGGTACCAGCGTTGCCTTGTGAGGTGCGTATTATAGACGCTTAATTTAGTAAGTCAAGAAGTTTTTTTATCAGTTTAAAGCTCTTCTAAATCATGTAAGGTGATTTGACTTTAAAAATGATGCTGCTGTATCGCTACCGCTGCTAACTTCCGTCCTTGTGGGGGCGTATTATAGAGAGGTTTAGGAGAAGGTCAAGTATTAATTGAGATTATTTGCGTTTTTTTTGCAAAAAGCTGGATTTAAGAGATGTTGACCTTATATAAAGCTGCCAAATTAGGGGCTTGAAGCTATTGTTTTGTAGTGTTCATTACTCACTTTTGCTATAGTAGCTTTTTTTAGAAGGTTGTTTTAGCAATCTACAGTTTTAGCAGTCTTACGGTCAAATGGTTGATGGTTGCAATCATCACTGCTAGCGGACGCAATTAAGGTGAAAAATTATGGTAGCAATTACTCTACCCGATGGTACGGTGAAAAACTTTGAAGGTCAAACGACGGTCATGCAGGTTGCCGAAAGCATTGGCGCAGGACTTGCAAAAGCAACGATCGCAGGTCGGGTCGATGGTCAATTGGTCGATGCGTGTGATCCAATCGTAGCGGATGCGCGGGTAGAGATTGTGACGGCAAAAGATGATGATGGCGTGGATATTATTCGCCATTCGTGCGCGCATTTACTTGGTCATGCGGTAAAGCAGCTGTATCCTGAGGTAAAAATGGTGATTGGCCCTGTGATTGATGAGGGCTTTTATTATGACATTTATAGCGAAACGCCCTTTACACCTGAGCATATGGAAAAGATTGAGGCGCGAATGGTCGAGCTTATCAATCAAAACTATGATGTGATCAAAAAAATGACGCCGCGCGCTGAGGCAATCAAAATCTTTGAGGAGCGCGGTGAAGATTATAAGTTGCAATTGATCAATGATATGCCGGGTGAGGATGCGTTTGGCATTTATTATCATCAAGAATATATTGATATGTGCCGCGGTCCACACGTTCCAAACACACGCTTTTTAAAGGTGTTTAAATTAACCAAAATGAGCGGCGCATACTGGCGCGGCGATGCTAAAAACGAGCAGCTTCAACGCATTTATGGCACAGCTTGGGCGGATAAAAAGCAGCTTAAAGCTTATATTACCCGAATTGAAGAAGCTGAAAAACGCGACCACCGTAGAATTGGTAAGGCGCTGAATTTGTTTCATATGCAAGAGCAAGCGCCGGGGATGGTGTTTTGGCATCCAAACGGCTGGACGATTTATCAAGTGCTTGAGCAATATATGCGCAAAGTTCAAATTGATAACGGCTATCAAGAAATCAAAACGCCGCAAATCGTGGACAGAAGCCTTTGGGAAAAGTCAGGTCACTGGGGCAATTACGCAACCAATATGTTCACCACCGCAAGCGAAAGTCGTGATTATGCGGTAAAACCAATGAACTGCCCGTGTCACGTTCAGGTCTTTAACCAAGGGTTAAAATCCTACCGTGATTTACCGCTACGAATGGCGGAGTTTGGCTCATGCCACCGCAATGAGCCGTCAGGATCGCTTCATGGCTTGATGCGCGTTCGCGGCTTTACTCAAGATGATGCGCATATCTTTTGTACGCAGGCGCAAATCCAAGAAGAAGTTGCCAATTTTATTAAGTTAACTTTAGCGGTTTATGATGACTTTGGCTTTAAAGATATCGAAATGAAGCTGTCAACCCGACCTGAAAAGCGCGTGGGTAGTGAAGAAGCTTGGGATTTTGCTGAAAAAGCGCTCGCTGACGCGCTTGATAGCTCAGGGCTTGATTGGGAATATTTGCCCGGTGAAGGCGCGTTTTACGGTCCAAAAATTGAATTTAGCTTAAAAGATTGCTTAGGTCGCGTTTGGCAGTGCGGAACGATTCAGGTTGACCCCAATATGCCTGAGCGCTTAGATGCTGAATTTGTTAATGAAAATGGCGAACGCGAAACGCCAATCATGCTGCATCGCGCGATTTTAGGCTCGTTTGAGCGCTTTTTGGGAATGCTGATTGAGCATTACGCCGGCTGGATGCCCGTTTGGCTTGCGCCAATCCAAGTTGCGGTCATGAACATCACTGACAAACAAAGCGAAGCTTGTCTTGAAGTTACCGAGCAACTTAAAATCGCAGGACTGCGCGCTACGAGCGACTTGCGTAACGAAAAGATTGGCTTTAAGATACGAGAGAAAACATTAGAACGCGTCCCTTATATGCTAGTATTGGGGGACAAAGAGGTCGAATCTGGCAGCGTCAACGTGCGCACCCGTGAAGGCAAAAATCTTGGCGTCATGAGCGTTGATGATTTTATTGCTTTAGCGCATGAAGGCATTGCCCAAAAAGGTCGACTAAATCAAAAAACAGATGAGGAGTAAGACCCATTAAACAGTCAAACCGTTTGAACATCAACGAAGATATCAGCGCCAAAGAAGTCCGCTTGGTCAAAGAAGACGGCGAACAATTGGGCGTGGTTGATATTGCCACCGCGATGAAGGCGGCGCGTGATGAAAACTTAGACTTGGTCGAATTGGTTCCTGACGCAAAGCCGCCTGTTTGTAAAATCATGGATTACAAACGCTATCTTTATGACCAAAAACAAAAGGCAAAAGAGGCGAAGAAAAACCAAAAGCAGACTCAGCTCAAAGAGATGAAATTGCGTCCTGGAACTGAAGAGGCGGACTATCAGGTCAAGCTTAAAAAGATTGTCAGCTTTTTAGAAGACCAAGATAAAGTCAAAATCAGTATTCGCTTTCGTGGTCGCGAAATGGCGCACCAAGAAATCGGTCGCAAGCAGCTTGAGCGCATCATTGAAGATACCGCTGACATCTCAAACGTTGAGCAACCACCAAAAATGGAAGGTCGACAAATGGGAATGCTGCTTGGTCCTACCAAGAAGAAATAAGCGCTAATTTTGACTTAAAACTGACTTATCTTTATTGTATTGCTTGCAAGCCATCAATTGCTCTTGGTAATTGATGGCTTTTTTGCGTTTTTTAGTTGTGAAAAACCGCTATCGTTACCTAACTCCTGAGTCGGGTTACAATTTAGCGCTTAAAAGCGGGACTTGGCTCAGCTACTCTTTTTAAAATGGCTTATTAAGCTCAAACTTGCCCTTGAATAGCAAGCGTTTAGCCGCAATAATTAAGCCTAACCATAATAATTAACAATAATTTAACGTTTGGCTTTAAATAAAAATTGATTAAAAAAATTAAAGGATAACCTTATGGCGCAAGAATTGACCCCTCCGGATACTGCAAAATCTTCAGTTATTGCCCTAACCCCACCTGAGCCGGTAACGCAAGTGGCAACGAGCGAAGCGGATCAAATGGTAAGTTTGGATAAAAATAAAATCCCTGAGCTTGATGCCAAAGTCGCCGCGTTTGTCAATCATGTGATTACCAATCCGGTTCATAGCCCTGATTTTCAGCAAAATGTGCAATCCATCCACAATTTAGGCAATAAAGAAATCCGCGAATCGGCGCAAGTGTCGAACCGAATGCTGCAACTGCCCGCCAAAAGCATTGACGATGGCTTATTTGAAAACTCCCCCATTGCCAAATCTCTGACCGAGCTTCGCGGTATCGTTGAGGATCTTGACCCCAGTAAAAAAACGCTTACCCACTCGCGAAAGCTGTTTGGCATTATTCCTTTTGGCAATAAAGTTCAAGATTATTTTCGCCAATATGAATCGGCGCAGTCGCATATCAACGCGGTGGTGACCAGTCTTTATAACGGTAAAGATGAGCTGATTAAAGACAATGCCATGATTGAGCAAGAAAAAGTCAATATGTGGGAGCTGATGCAGTCGATCCGGCAATATATTTATGTCGGTAAAAAAATTGATGAAGAACTTGAGCGTAAAGTTGCTGATTTAGGAGCTACCGATCCTGAAAAAGCACGAATTATTAAAGAAGAAATGCTGTTTTATGTTCGCCAAAAAAATACCGACTTTTTAACGCAATTGGCAGTAAATGTTCAAGGTTATTTGGCGCTAGATACTATCCGCAAAAACAACTTAGAGCTGATAAAAGGCGTTGATCGAGCAACCACCACCACCATTTCGGCATTAAGAACGGCAGTGGTTGTCGCGCAGGCCATGACCAATCAAAAATTGGTGCTTGATCAAATCACGGCGCTAAATAAAACAACGAGCAGCGTGATTGAATCAACGTCAGCCATGCTCAAACGCCAATCGCTTGAAATCAATCAGCAAGCCACCAGCAGCACCATTGAGCTTGATAAGCTGCAAAATGCCTTTAACAATATCTATGAAACGATGGATATGATCAGTAAATATAAAATCGAAGCCCTTGATAATATGAAACAAACGGTCGATAGATTAACCACGGAAGTTGATAAGGCGCAAAAGTATCTTGATAAAGCCAATCAAACGACTGTGCTTGAGGTTTCAAAAGAGCTTGAAACCAAAAAAATCACGGATGAGAGCAATTCGATTCAAATTTGATCGCTTAAAATGACCAGACAAAATCCTTAGTGTTTATCCGGATAAGCATTAAGTAATACTGACAGGATCGTGTTAAAATGACACGACTCAATAATTAATGAAGACATGGTAATTTATGACTTGGAATGATCCAAACGCTCGAGCTGAAGCGCAAAAATATGACAATCCGATCCCAAGCCGCGAGCTGATCTTGACGACGCTTGCCGAGCATAGTGACATCACGCATCCAAAGCTTGCGGCGATTTTTGGTATCAGCGATCCGGATCAATTTGACGCGCTAGGCAACCGCTTAAAAGCCATGACGCGCGACGGTCAAGTCAATCGCGAAGGTCGACCTTATCGCTATCGCGTGGTTACCAAGCACGATGTGGTAACCGGAGTCGTATCAGCGCATGCCAAAGGCTTTGGGTTTGTTATTCTTGATGACATGCCCGATTTGTTTTTGCATGAAAAGCAAATGCGCTGGGTCTTTAATGGCGATAAGGTCAACGCTATTGGTACGGCAACGGACAATCGCGGTCGTACTGAAGGTCGTATCGTTGAGGTGATTGAGCGCCAACAAAATGAGTTTATTGGAACGCTGTCCGGTGACGATGACGGCTATTTTGTTGAGCTTGGTAGCCCAAATTCGCATCAGCCAATTACTGTGACTGAAGAAAACGTTCAAGCGCTGAATGCCAAAATTGGCTTTCCGGTTAAAGTTGCCATTATCGATTGGCCAAATCAGCATGAATTTGCTACCGGTAAAATCACGGAAGTGCTCAATGATGACAATGATCGCGAATTGATCATTGAAACGACGCTATTAAACTACGATATTCCCTCAGAATTTAGCCAAGCGGCACTTGATCAAGCCAACAGCTACCAAGAACCAAGCAACAAAGAGCTGTCAGGTCGTGTTGATTTGCGCGACATTCCGCTCATTACCATTGATGGTGAAGATGCTCGCGACTTTGATGATGCCGTTTTTGCCGAAAAACGCAGCGGTGGTAACTATCGCGTATTGGTTGCCATTGCCGATGTCAGCCATTACGTCACGCCAAACTCGCCGCTTGACCATAACGCTTTTGAGCGTGGAACGTCGGTTTATTTTCCGCACCGCGTGATTCCGATGCTTCCTGAAGTCCTGTCAAATGGGCTTTGCTCACTCAACCCTGACGTTGATCGCTTATGCATGGTTGCCGACATTAAAGTCTCGCGCGCCGGCAACGTCACCGGCTACGAGTTTTATCCGGCGGTCATGCACTCGCAGGCACGGCTGACTTACAACCAAGTGAATGCTTATTTTGCTGACCCTAAAGATGAGAGCATTCCCAAATCACTAACCGAAAATAAAGCGGTTAAAAAATCAGTCGATAATTTGCATCAGCTTTATGAATTACTGCTAAAAAAACGTGAAGAACGTCATGCGATGGAGTTTGAAACGGTTGAAACGTTAATCGAATTTAACGAAGAAGGCGGGATTAAAGATATCGTTCCAAGAACGCGCGGCGATGCTCATAAGCTAATTGAAGAATGTATGCTGCTTGCCAATACCAGTGCGGCAAACTTTGCCTTAAAAAATGAGCTTCCTGTGCTTTATCGAAATCATGATAAGCCGGATGCCGAAAAGTCCGCTAAAATCCACGAGTATGCCAAAAACTTTGGCTTAAGCTTCCCGCAAGAAAGCCCAACGCAAGCGGATTATCAGCGCATTATTGAGGCGACCAAAGACCGTCCTGATGCGGTAAGCATTCACAGTATGCTGCTGCGATCAATGATGCAGGCAAACTATGCGCCCGATAATATCGGTCATTTTGGCTTGGCTTATGATGAATACAGCCACTTTACCTCGCCGATCCGCCGCTATCCGGATTTGATGCTGCATCGGGCGATCAAAGCCAAAGTCACGGGTAGCAAGCAACCGGTGATGGACTTTAATTTGGCAGAAGCCGGAACGCAAACTTCCGATACCGAGCGCCGAGCCGAAAAAGCTTCCCGCTTTGTTGAATCATGGCTTAAATGCCATTATATGAAAGATCATATCGGCGAAGAGTTTGATGGCGTTGTCACCACCGTGACCAACTTTGGCTTGTTTATCACTTTAACGAGCTTATTTATCGATGGTTTGGTGCATATTTCAAACGTTGGTGATGATTATTTTGTCTTTGATGAAAAGCAGCAGCAATTAATTGGTCAAGACCACGGCAAAATCTTTGGTCTTGGTGATTTGGTTCGAGTAAAAGTTGCTGGCGTGAATATGGACTTATTGCAAATTGATTTTGAATTGGTCGCTAAACTGCAATCAAGTCAAATGAATCAGTCCAAAAAAAAGCGCAAACGTAGCTTTGATAACGGGGATAAAAACCATAAAACCAAAGGTAAAAAAAGCTAATTGCTTTTAATCCATTATTAAAATAAAAAAGCTCACAATATCGTGGGCTTTTTTTTGGCATTACCATTTTTTAAAGCTTATTCTTGGTCGGCAGCGGCTAATTGCTGATCGCTTTGTTTTTGCGCGGCATCAATCTTGCTGTTGGCGTCATCAAGGACGGCTTTTGGCTGCTCACCTAATGGCGTTGAGTTTGGCGCGGTCAATGGCTCAGCGGTTTGATCATTTTGATTGAGCATGGCTGAGCGCTGACTGTCATGGCGCTGATTGCTAATGATATTAAATCCTGCCAGCATCACAATGGCAACTAGGCTTGCGATAATCACATGCTTGATTTGCATTTTTATATCCTTGGGCAACAGTAAGGGGTCTTGCCAACACTGCTGCAGAATTCGTGCCGACTTGTTGTTAATGACTCACTTACCAAAATTACGCCATCAACCATTTAACCTCACTCTTGCGGGCTGTCTTTATTTAACAAATCCGTTTCTTGGTTGGTATTGGCGATTTCTTGTTTGACTTTATCAAGCAGTTTATTGTCATTACGAGCATCAAGAACATCATCATTATTTTGTCGACTTAAAACGTGCTTTGATCGGGCGCGGGCTTGCTGCTTTGCTTGCTCATCGAGGGTCTCACTATCAATCTCTGGCAAAGTTACCGTGTTATTTTGCGACCACCATTTTGGCAATTGCTCAAGCGATTTTTCAAGGTTTTTATTAAAGCGCAATCGGTAAACGGGCTCTGGCAAATTAAAGCCTTCATTTTCAATCGCGTGCTTGGCTTCGCGAATGGCAATGCTGCGCGCTTTGGTAAAATCGGTCGTCGATTGATCGACCCAAACCAAAAACTCAAGAACCGTGCTTGCCTCGCCAACTTCCACAATGATGGCAACGGCTTTGGGTTTTTCAAGAACAAAATCAAGCGATCTTATCGCCTCAAGACCTACTTTCATTGCCGCAAGTGGATCATCGTTGCTGTTGATGCCAAGCTGAAAGCTAAATCGGCGCTCAGGATTTTTGGTGTAATTTAAAATGGTGCCTTTAAACACTTCAGCATTCGGGATTCGCAATTGGTTGCCATCAAGGGTCATCAAAATGGTAGCTCGCGGCGTCAAGCGAACGACAATGCCTTCTTGACCGTTGATTTTGATATGATCGCAAGCCCGAAACGGTTGGCGGATGCTCAGCATCATTGAGGCAATGTAGTTTTCAATCGTGTCTTTGATGGCAAAACCAACGGCAATGCCAATCACGCCTGCGCCGCCTAATAGCGTCCCTAAAATGGTCTCAGCGCCAATCAAGCTTAACCCTAAAATTAAGCCAAAAATAACAAAAATGATTTTGACCGTTTGCGAGAGCAGCTCAGCGACAAACGGATTTGGGGCGATACGCTGCCAAAGTGCTTGCCTACCCGACAACCAACTGCCAAAGCTTGCCACCAAAATAAAAATGATAATGCCCACGATTAATAAGGGCAGCGCTTTAACGAGCGTTTGAGCTTGATGCTTTAATCCGTTAAATACGCTTGAGACGTTATCTTGAACATCAAGGGTTCGGCTGATGCGGTCTTCAACGGTAACCACATCGGTTAAACGGTTGGTGATATTGATGGCTTGTTGGGCTTTTTTTTCATTGGGCGTCTCACCACCTAGGCGAACGACGCCTTGATTGACCCTAATAGTGACCGCTTGCAAGCCATCAATTTCCGAAAAAATGCCGCTGATTCGGTCATGAATGTCACGATCTTTTTGCGGATTGGGGTGAGATTCAATTTTTTCGTTGTTGGTGGTCTCGCCATTAATGACAGGAACGGCTTTGGTTTCACTGTCAGGCTTGGCATCTTGAGAGGTACTGGGGATGCCAAGCGCGGCTGCGGTATCAGAAATAACATCACCTTCAGCAAGGACAGCAGGCGAATAAACCGTCATGACCAAACTGAAAGTCAGCAAAAAAATCCAAGCTAGACTTAGCGCTTTTGTTGTTAGTTTAGTATTGTTAGCCGCGCACTTGGTCACTGATGCTAAGCTCGATCTAAATAACTTTGCGCCTCGCCCAAATCAAGCGTGCCTTCATAAATGGCGCGACCAGTAATAATCCCTTCAAGCTCTGCGCCAAAAGGCTTGAGCAGTTTGATATCTTGCATGTCGGTAACGCCGCCTGAGGCTATCACTGGCAAGCCGCCTTCACGAGCCAAATTGACCGTTTGCTCAACGTTAACGCCTTGCATCATACCATCACGGGCGATGTCGGTATAAACGATGGAGGAAACGCCCACATCGGCAAAGCGCTTGGCAAGCTCAGTGGCGCGGGTGTCGGTCACATTTGCCCAGCCGTGGGTTGCCACCAAGCCGTCTTTGGCATCAATGCCTACGATGATGTGACCGGCAAACTCGCGGCAAGCTTCAGCCACAAAATCAGGATCTTCCACCGCTTTGGTGCCGATGATGATGTAAGTGAGTCCAGCGTCAATATACTGCTCGATGGTGGTCATGTTGCGGACGCCGCCGCCAAGCTGAATCGGCAGCTTTGGGTAGGCTTTAGCAATGTCTTGAACCACGCGCTTGTGAACCGGAACGCCATCAAACGCGCCATTTAAATCCACCAAATGCAAACGGCGCGCCCCTTCTTTGACCCATCGCGCTGCCATCGCAACCGGATTGTCCGAAAAGACCGTATCGTCTTCCATCCGACCTTGTTTTAAGCGAACGCATTTGCCATCTTTTAAATCAATAGCCGGAATAATCACTGGCGCTTTAATCATACCCTGATCCTTATTTTATCAATCCAAACATAATATTCTTTTATAAAACTTAAAAAATTTTGCTAATAGTTTCAAGCGCTTTGCTATTGCCCAAAATTAGGAAGGCGATAAAAATCGCGAATTTTAGTTGCAAAAAATCGCAATCAAAGTGCTGACAAACTGGTAATTTTAGGTAAGTTTAGCGTATAATCCTAAGTAAATTTGTTTTTACTTATCCTAAGATAGCTTTTATTGTGACAATTTGCAGCATTTTTGTGAGGCAAACCGCAGAATAAAGTGTTTTTAGGGTATGGGGCAAATTTAAAGTTATAAAAATATGACGGTGGTTGCTATTTTGTCGAAGGTTAGCTTGAGCTTATCACGGCAAAAAGCAGGATTAGCAGTATCGCTATCACCCTCATGACTTTGGTAGCCGGTCGCCTTTTGGTTATGGATTAAGACATTAACGTGTTGTTAAGGAGTCTAAGGTCAGCGTTAATAGGCTTATTTGCAGTAATTTTTAAGCGCAAAACTGCCCCAATAATGCCTAAAATTTAGGCGTTTGGGCGCCGCTTTTGTCTATTACTGAGGTCATACCATTCAAAGACGTCTGGTATCGTTTTAGACTATGGACTAAGTTTTCGCTTATGATTACCATCAAAAAAGGTTTGGACTTGCCGATTTTAGGCGAGCCTTCCCGCGAGATATCCGAGCACAGACCTGCTCAAGTCGCCCTCATTGGCTATGATTTTGTGGGAATGAAACCCACAATGAACGTCAAAGAAGGCGATATGGTGGCAAAAGGTCAGCCTGTTTTTGAAGATAAAAAACGGGTCGGGGTCATCTATACCGCGCCTGCCGCCGGAAAAGTGGTCGCCATCAATCGCGGCGCTCGCCGAGTGTTTGAAAGCTTGGTGATTGCGGTTGACCCAAACGGCGACGAAATCACCTTTAATCAGTTCAATTCCCAAGCGCTTGCTGACCTTGATGCGCAGACGGTTGAATCTCAGCTCATCATTTCAGGCGAGTGGACAGCGTTTCGGACGCGCCCGTTTAGCCGAACTCCTGATATTGGTGCTCGCCCCCATGCTATTTTTGTCAACGCCATGGATACCAATCCGTTAGCCGTTGACCCGATGCTGCTTATCACTGAGGAATTAAATGCGTTTAACGACGGCTTAGCGGTGCTCTCCACCTTAAGCCCAAAGACGTTCGTTTGTCATGAAGCCGCAGCCAATTTGCCAAAAATCACCAAAACTGCGCCCAATAACGTCACTGAATACCACAGTTTTGCCGGAAAACATCCGGCAGGACTTGCTGGCACGCACATTCACTTTTTACATCCAATTGCTCGCGGCGTGAGCGTTTGGACGATCGGCTATCAAGACGTGATTGCCATTGGTAAATTATTCACCACCGGACGGCTTTATACCAAACGCTTAGTCAGCCTTGCAGGACCTTCGGTGAAAAATCCGCGATTGATTGCCACTGAGCGCGGCGCAAATATCGTTGATCTTGCCAAAAATGAGCTGATTGCTGGTGACAACCGATTAATTTCAGGATCGGTGCTGTCAGGTCGCAAAGCTGCAAGAAATACCGAATATTTAGGGCGTTTTCATGACCAAATCAGCGCCCTGACTGAAGGCTACGAGCGCCCTTCGCTACATTTTTTAAGCGCCGGAACCAACCGCTTTTCCAAACTGCCCATTTATGTGTCGCAATTTTTTAGCCGCAAAAAATACAATTTCACCACCTCAACCAATGGCTCACCACGAGCGATGGTGCCGATTGGCACGTTTGAGGAAGTGATGCCGCAAGATTATTTGCCGACTCAGCTGTTGCGAGCGCTCATCGTTGAGGACATTATTACGGCGGTGGATTTGGGCGCGCTTGAGCTTGATGAAGAAGATTTGGCGCTTTGCACTTTTGTGTCCCCCGGAAAATACGAGTTTGGCGACATTTTGCGCGACAATTTAACGCGAATTGAGCTTGAGGGCTGATGACGATGAAATTTTTACACAATAAGTTCGATCGTATGGCGCCATCGTTCAACAAAGGCGGCAAGTACGAAAAATATTATGCCCTCTATGAGATGTTTGATACGTTTTTGCGTCAACCAAGCTCGACCACGTTTTCAGCATCGCACGTTCGCGATGGTATTGATTTAAAACGGATTATGATTACCGTTTGGCTTTGTACGTTTCCGGCAATGTTTTGGGGAATGTACAACATCGGTCATCAAGCCTTAACTGCCATTGCGCAATTAGGACTTCAGCCGGACGGTTGGCGAACGGTGATCACCTCAATGGCAGGCTACAATCCGGACAGTGTCTGGGCGTGTTTTGTTTACGGCGCGATGCAGTTTTTGCCGATTTATGCGGTGACGTTTTTGGTCGGCATTTTATGTGAAATCATCTTTGCGGTGGTTCGCGGTCATGAGGTCAACGAAGGCTTTTTTGTCACCTCGGTGCTATTTGCGTTATGTTTGCCGCCGGATATTCCGCTTTGGCAAGTGGCGCTTGGCATTACCTTTGGCGTGGTCGTTGCCAAAGAAGTCTTTGGCGGCACGGGCAAAAACTTTCTTAACCCTGCCCTATCGGGTCGCGCATTTTTATATTTTGCCTATCCGGCGTATATGTCAGGCGACACCGTTTGGACAGCGGTTGATGGCTTTTCAGGCGCTACGCCTTTGGGACTTGCTGCGCTTGGCGTGACGCCGGACAAATTTACCGATGCTTATGGTCATGCCATCACGTGGTCAGATGCATTTTTGGGCAATATCCAAGGCAGTATTGGCGAGGTGTCTACCCTTGCGATTTTAATTGGCGCGGTATTTTTACTTTGGACGCGAATTGCCTCATGGCGAATTATGGCAGGTTGCGTGGTCGGCTTGATTGCCACCTCAATGATTTTTAACCTTGTTGGCTCTGAAGAAAACCTAATGATGAACATGCCATTTTACTGGCATTTGGTCTTGGGCGGCTTTGCCTTTGGTGCGGTATTTATGGCAACCGATCCGGTATCGGCGGCGCATACCAACAAAGGTCGCTGGGCTTACGGGATTTTGATCGGCTTTATGACCGTGCTCATCCGCGTGGTCAACCCCGCCTTCCCTGAGGGCATCATGCTGGCGATTTTGTTTGCCAACTTGTTCGCGCCGCTGTTCGACTATTTCGTCACCCAAGCCAACATCAAACGCCAAACGGCACGGAGGATGCGCTATGTCCAAGCCCAAAAGTAACAATATGAAAACCATCAGCGTAGCGCTTGTGCTGTGCTTGGTGTGCTCAATATTGGTGTCGGCGGCGGCGGTGGGGCTCAAGCCTGCCCAAGTCGAAAACGCACGCCTTGACCGCAACAAAAACATCTTGGTGGCGGCAGGCATGTTTGACCCTGAAAAAGACACCAACGCCGATGTCGCAAAACGCTTTGAAGACTTTAAGGTTGAGATTGTCGATTTAAACGCGGGCAATTATTTGACCGATGATGAGCTTAAAAAGGTCGGCATCCCTGATCGAAATGCTTATGACGCAAGTCAAGCCACCAAAAACCAAGCATTAAGCGAAGATTTGGGCGCCAATGACCCTGCCAGCATCGGTCGCAAGCCCAAATACGCCAAAGTTTACGTAAAAAATGACGCGTCGGGAAATCCTGAACTGGTCGTGCTTCCCATTCAAGGTTACGGGCTTTGGGGAACGATTTATGGCTTTTTGACTTTGGAAAGCGATTTAAACACCATCAAAGGCATCAGCTTTTATGACCATAAAGAAACCCCCGGTCTTGGCGCGCTGATTGAAGAGCCAAAATGGCGCGCGATGTGGCACGGCATTCACTCTTACGATGACAATGGCAATGTCGCAACCGGCGTCACCAAAGCCGGCAACCCCAAAGACAACTGGGTCGATGGCATCAGCGGTGCCACGTTAACAAGCCGCGGGGTCAGTAATATGATTCAGTTTTGGCTTGGCGACCAAGGTTATAAACCGTATTTGGACTATTTGCGTAAGCAAAGCGGTCAAAACCCTAATAGCCAAAATCAAGCTGCAACTCAACCCAGCAATAAGCTTTCCGGTCAACGCAAGGAGGCAACTCATGGCTGATACCAAGGGCATTTTAGTCACGCCCATTTTTGACAATAACCCCATTGCGCTGCAAATCCTTGGAATTTGTTCGGCGCTTGCGGTCACCACCAGCGTGGCTAACGCGTTGGTGATGTGTGTGGCGCTAACATTGGTTACCGCATTTTCAAGCTTTTTTATCTCCATTATCCGCAAAAATATCCCCTCGAGCATCCGAATTATCGTTCAGATGACGATTATTGCCTCCCTTGTTATCGTTGTTGACCAAATCTTAAAAGCGGTTGCTTATGACGTGAGTAAAGGCTTATCGGTGTTTGTGGGCTTGATTATCACCAACTGTATCGTGATGGGTCGCGCCGAAGCCTTTGCGATGAGTAATCCGCCAATCCCAAGCTTTTTAGATGGCATTGGTAACGGTATGGGCTACTCAGCGGTATTGTTATTTGTTGCCAGTATCCGCGAGCTTTTGGGCGCAGGAAGCTGGTTTGGAATTACCCTTTTGCAGCCGGTCACTGACGGCGGTTGGTATTTGCCAAACGGGCTTTTGCTATTGCCACCCTCAGCGTTTTTTATCATTGCGCTGTTTGTCGTTATTATCCGAATTTGGAAGCCTGAACAAGTTGAAGCGGCAGAGTTTGTCATCAAGCCGCAATCAAAAGGCATGGTTCAAGGGGGCGGTCACTAATGGGACATTACGTCAGTTTATTTATCACCACCGTTTTCATTGAAAACATGGCACTGGCTTACTTTTTGGGGATGTGTACCTTTTTAGCAGTTTCCAAAAAAGTATCGACCGCCATTGGTCTTGGCATCGCGGTGGTGGTGGTGATGAGCATCACCGTACCGTTAAACAATTTGTTGTATCAATTTATCTTAAAAGACGGGGCGCTTGCTTGGGCAGGATTCCCTGATATTGATTTAAGCTTTTTGGGGCTGCTGAGCTACATCGGCTTGATTGCGGCGGTCGTGCAAATCTTGGAGATGTTCCTTGATAAGTTTGTACCAAGTTTATATAACGCGCTTGGCATCTTTTTGCCGCTGATTACAGTCAACTGCGCCATTATGGGCGGGGTATTGTTTATGGTTGAGCGCGATTATCAATTTGGTGAATCGGTGGTTTACGGGGTTGGCGCAGGACTTGGTTGGGCAATTGCGATTACCGCGCTTGCCGGTATTCGAGAAAAGCTCAAATACTCTGATATCCCAGCACCCCTTCGTGGTCTTGGGATTACCTTTATCACCGTAGGACTGATGTCGCTTGGCTTTATGTCTTTTGGCGGCATGTCCATTTAAGCAGCTTTCATTTATTTATAGATATAAATTAAGGATACATTCATGGATTATGCTACAGCGATTGGTGGCGTTGCCATGTTCACGGTGATCATCATGAGCTTTGTTGCCATTATTTTGATGGCGCGAGGACGGTTGGTCAGCTCAGGTGACGTGACCATCCATATCAATGATAATCCCGACAATGACGTGGTGACCGCAGCTGGCGGTAAGCTTTTGCAAACCTTAGCAAGCGAAGGCATCTTTTTGTCATCGGCTTGCGGTGGTGGCGGGACTTGCGCTCAGTGTCGCTGCCGCGTGATTGAAGGTGGCGGCTCGATTTTGCCGACCGAAGAAGGTCATTTTACCCAAGGGGAGATCCGCGATCATATGCGCTTGGCGTGTCAGGTAGCTGTCAAGCAAGATATGAAAATCGAGATTGACCCTGAGTTTTTTGACGTTCAAAAGTGGGAATGTGAGGTCATCTCAAATGACAACGTGGCGACCTTTATTAAAGAGCTGGTGCTAAAAATTCCTGAAGGCGAAGCGGTGAATTTTCGCGCAGGCGGTTACGTTCAGTTAGAAGCGCCGCCGCACGAGGTTCATTATAAAGACTTTGATATTAGCGATGAATACCGCGAAGATTGGGACAAGTTTGGCGTTTTCAAATACGTCTCCAAAGTCGATGAGCCGGTGGTTCGCGCCTACTCAATGGCAAACTACCCTGAAGAAAAAGGCATCATCAAGTTTAACATTCGTATTGCCAGTCCCCCACCTCGCGGTGGTGATGGCATCCCGCCGGGTAAAATGTCATCTTGGGTGTTTAGCTTAAAGCCGGGTGACAAAGTCACTGTTTCAGGACCTTATGGTGAATTTTTTGCCAAAGATACTGACGCTGAAATGATATTTATCGGCGGCGGCGCGGGAATGGCACCGATGCGATCGCACATTTTTGACCAGCTAAAGCGCATCAACTCTAAGCGCAAAATCAGCTTTTGGTACGGCGCGCGCTCGATCCGCGAGATGTTCTACGTGGAAGATTACGACTCGCTTGAAAAAGAGTTTGATAACTTTGAATGGCACGTGGCGCTATCCGACCCACTTCCTGAGGACAATTGGGAAGGCTACACGGGCTTTATTCACAACGTGTTATTTGAAGAGTATCTCAAAGACCATCCAAACCCTGAGGACTGCGAATACTACATGTGTGGGCCTCCGGTCATGAACGCGGCGGTGATTGAAATGCTTCATAGCTTAGGCGTTGAAGATGAAAATATCTTACTTGATGACTTTGGCGGCTAGATTTTAAAAGCTTAAAACTTTTAAAGTTAAAAATAATATTGGAAATAAAACAACGGAGCGTCAACGTCAGCATTGGCGCTCTTTTTTTTATTTTTTTGACTTAGGTCATCGTTATGAAAAAGTTTTCAATAAAAATTGCAGCAGTAAGTTTTGCCCTCTCTGCTACTACTACCCTACTCAGCGCTTGCCAAAAATCCCCTGAATATCACTATTTAACGGGGGAAACCATGGGAACCAGCTACCATATCAGCTATCAATTGCCGGACGGGGTTAGCGAAGCGGCGATTCAAAACGAGGTCGATGAAAGGCTTGCGCAAATTAACGCCAGCATGTCCACCTATATTGATACGGCGACCATTTCCAAATTTAACCGCTTGGGCAAAAACACACCCATCACCATTGATAGCGATTTTAGCCACGTTTTAGAAGTGTCAAGGCAAGTGTATCGGCAGTCCGGCGGCGCATTTGACCCAACGGTGATGCCACTGGTTGAAACTTGGGGCTTTGGCAAAACCATGACCGTTGAGCGCTTGCAAAGTCCGCCATCAAGCGAGGAAATCGCCAAAGCCAAAGCCTTGGTTGATTTTGATACCGTTATTCAAAAAGATCATCAGCTTTATAAAACCAAAGACGGCGTGAGCCTTGATTTTTCGGCGGTGGCAAAAGGTTACGGCGTTGATGTTATCGCAAAAGTATTAAAAAACAGCCACAACATCCACAATTACATGGTCGAAATCGGCGGCGAGGTGGCAACGTCCGGCGTCAATCAACAATTAAAGCCGTGGCAAATCGCCATTGACGCGCCCATTTTAGGAAGTACCGTCAGTGAGCGCCAAACCATCGCCTCCATCCGTCAGCCAACCTCGCAAAATAATCAATTGCATTTGGCAACGTCCGGCAATTATCGCAACTCGGTGATGTTTAACAACCAGCGCTTTAGCCATACCATTGACCCAACAACTGGATCACCCATTGCTGGCGGCGCGCCTTCGGTAACGGTTGCAGCAGCCTCCACCGCGCTTGCGGACGCTTGGGCAACGGCGCTTACCGCGATGCCTTATCAGACCGCACTACACACTGCCAACCAACAAAATATTGCTGCGCTATTTGTCATCCATGATGCGTCAAAATCGGGTGAGGATGATATTAGCGACTGGCAAGTGGTCGAAACGGCGGCGATGAAACAACTGCGAGCGGATAAGAAGCGCTAATTTTAGCTGTCTTAAAAGGAATACCGCGATGCTGGGATGAATTTTTTGCCGCCTCTGTGAATGAAAGGAACAGCAAGCAAAAAAAATTTATACCAGTTGAGCGTCTTTAAAAATAGCAACTGTTTTAAATATAGCAAAATCAAAGCTTTGTAAGCCCGTTAAGACGCACTAGCCAAATTTTGCTATACTACTCACTATGATTAAATAACCGCGAGGTTACCTTATGCTCAGCCAACTCCTTATTATCCTTACCATCACGTTTGGCGTGTTTTTGCTGTTTTTTATCTTTATGGGCATCGGCTACATGGTAAAAAAACAGCCGCTTAAAGGCTCTTGCGGCGGTGTGGCCGCATTAATGGGCGACACCCACTGTCAATTTTGCGGCAACGATCCAAATAAATGCGAGTCATTGATCGAGGATCAGCAAAAAACGGCGCTAAAAGCTGCTGAACTTGGAAAACCTGCTAATTAAGTTAATCATTCTCTCAATTTTACCTCCAAGCGCCTGAATGCCACTGATTGTTCGGGCAATTGTTACCATTCGCTGATACTATAGGTCGATAACGGCTTTTATAATTGCTTTATATTATCGCCAAGGCTTAATTTAAACTTACAGGCTTGGCGTTACGCTGCATCGTTGTTGAGGCAAGGTTTTTAAGTCAAGATTGAATTCTTGACTTGCCCTCACCAACTGTTCTTATTATTCTAAAATTTGTGCTGCCATTGGTTTCTCATAAATTGCAGCACGACGACCGATTTTCTGTTTTTTCAACCATGAATCGACCGCCGATTTATAAGCCTTTTTTAGGTTGTTTTTATCGGCAGTTAAACGCTGCTGGTGACTGCCTTATTCTTTTTTCATTTTGATAGTTGTGCTGCCATGACCACCTCTGCTGATTTGTCATCTAAGCCTGTAGATGAGCAAAAATCAAAGTTACCCTCAGGCAAGTTTGTTTTTTGGTTGGTGATTTGCGCGATGGTGCTGCTTGGCACCAACATGCGATCGCAAATTGTGCTGCTTGGCTCAATGGCGCCTGTGATTCAAGAGGCGCTGAACATTAGCGAAATTCAAATCGGCTGGCTTGGCGCTGTTCCCATGCTTACTTTTGCGGTCGGAGCGCTAATATCCCCTGCCATTGGCAAGCGCTTTGGCATTGAAAACACGCTGATCGTGATGATTGCGCTGTTGACCCTTGGGATTTTTATTCGCGCTATTGTGCCAACGTGGGGCGGCTTTTTAACCGGAACGCTGCTATTAACGCTTGCGGTCGGCTTTGCAAATACCCTTGCAGCTCCGGTGATTAAGCAGCGAACGCCCAATCATATTCCGCTGGTGACCGGAATATTTAGCTTAACGATGACAGTAACGGCAGGGCTGGTTTCAGGGGTAGTACTGCCGTTATCTGAGCATGTCGGCTGGCAATGGGCGATTGGCGGTTGGGGTGTTTTGGGCATTTTTGCGCTGATCGTTTGGAGCATTATGCGGCTAAAATTGGGCGCATTAGACAGCAGCCAAACGGGCAGCTTGGAAATTGCCCCTCAAGTTTCGGTTTGGCGATCAGCGTTTGCTTGGCAAATCGCCATTTTTATGGGAATCCAATCCTTACTGTTTTATACCGTGGCAAGCTTTTTGCCCTTGATTTGGATCAGTCGCGGCTTGGATGCCAAAACCGCCGGTCAAATGGGGTCGATGTTCCAGTTTATGGCGCCAGTATCCATCATTACCTTAACCTGGCTGATCAATCGCGGTCGCCCGATTCGCGCGTTAGCCATTTTGGCAACGGTGCTCAATTTTATCGGCGTTTTGGGACTTGGTTATCTGTCGCCAAGTTGGTCGGTAGTTTGGTCAGGAATGATGGGACTTGGCTGCTCAGCGATTTTTACCTTAAGTATGATGCTGTTTTCCATGCGGACTTATACAACCAATCAAGCCAGTGAATTGTCCGGAATGGCGCAAGGGGTGGGTTATGTGCTCGCTTTTTTTGGTCCCTTAGGAACCGGATTTTTGCATGAGCTTACGGGCAATTGGAACGTTCCCATTTTAGTGATGCTGGCATTTATGGCAATTAATATCTGGTTAGCTTGGCTCGTTTGTCGCCCTGTCATGGTCGATGGTCAAGCGATAAAATAACGAGTTTTAATTTTTTAAATCAATAATCAGCGGTTGGGTTGTTCACAATGCGTTACGCTTGAATGAACCAAGCGCTTTTTTATTTGCTAAACTAACCTTGAGCCTTTTTAATTTGACATGGTTAGGATGCAAGTATGCGCTTAAAAAATGGCAATACGCAGCTGCTTACGGTAACGCTGATTGCTGCTCTTGGGGTGGCGCTTAGCGCTTGCCAGCCAAAATCATCTACAGACAATAACCAACCGTCAGCTGATTCACAAAGCACCACGACCAAAACCAATTTACAAAATCAAGCTGCATCGCCAAACGATGTTAAATTAACGCCAATAACCATTTTAGCGCTTGGCGACTCGCTCACCGAAGGTCTTGGGGTGGCAAGCGATGCCAATTATCCGGCGCAATTGCAACGCGCATTGCAAAATAAAGGCTATAAAAATATCCAAGTTATCAATTCAGGGCTAAGCGGTGAAACCAGCACGGGCATGATAAATCGCCTTGATTGGGTCGCGCAAACTCATCCGGATATTACCATTTTAACCATTGGCGCTAACGACGCCATTCGCGGGATTGACGTTGCCATTGTGGATAAAAACATCCGAACGGCAATTGCGAGATTGCAAAATGACGGCAGCGTTATTGTTTTGGGCGGCATGCAAATTTATGACAATTTGGGCAGTGATTACGTTAACGCGTTTTCCAAAATGTATCCAAAAATCGCCAATGATACCGGCTCGGCGCTGATTCCGTTTTTTTTGGAAGGCGTTGCCGCGGATCGTAAGCTAAACCAAGCTGACGCCATTCACCCGACTGCTGAGGGCTATAAAATCGTGGTCAATAGCAATATTTTACCGATTTTACTGCCCGTTATAGATAGCACGATTCAACAAAAACAAGCTCAAAAAAATGATAATTTAGAAAGTACCGATGCAAAAAAACAATGAAAAAGACCATGAAAACAAGCATTGAAAAAAACAACATTTCAGAAAAATAACAAGGTCGCCTTATGACATCTCAAGTCACCAAGCCCAGTACCACTAACAATCAAAAAAACGCGCCACTATTAATCGCCAAGCAGCTTAATAAATCGGTTCGCGTCGGCGAGCAGCGGCTAGCGATTATTAAAGACATCAGCTTAAGCGTTGCTGCCGGCGAGTTTGTGATTATTATGGGAAAATCGGGGTCTGGGAAATCAACCTTGCTTGGGCTTTTAGCGGCTCTTGATTATCCGGACAGCGGCAGCATTGAACTTGATGGCGCGCTTTTAAACACTTTAGATGAGGACAGCTTAGCCAAAATCCGCCAAGCAAAAATGGGTTTTGTTTTTCAGTCGTTTCACTTACTGCCAACATTAACCGTCAGCGAAAATATTGCCTTTCCTCTTGATATCGCCAAAGCGCCTGACGCTGAACGCGTTCAAGAATTAATTACGGCGGTTAATTTAAACCACCGAAAGCACAACTTGCCAGCGCAACTTTCCGGCGGTGAGCAGCAGCGAACGGCGGTGGCTCGGGCGTTGGTTGCAAGACCAAAAATCGTCTTTGCCGATGAGCCAACGGGCAATTTAGACGAAGAAAACGCTAGGCAGGTGCTCAATTTGCTCCTTGATTTACGCAAAGACTCGGGAAGCGCCTTAGTCGTTGTCACTCACGACCCTGCCCTTGCCAAGCTTGCCGACCGCGTGATTGTCATGAAAGATGGCAGCATTGAGGACAGCAGTTTGCAAAATTCGCAAATTGCAAACGCGGCAAAAAGAGAGGTTGAAATTTGAGCCTTGACCATCAAAAAACGCCAAATTCGCCCAATGCTACCAAATCAAGCGAAACCTTTTTAGCATCGTATTTTTTAGAATTGTTTTTTGGGCGATCACTGGGCAATAAAGCACTCTCACAAGCGTGGTGGCGGCGCTGGATTTATCCGCTGCTGCTATTGTTGACGCTAAGCTTATCGCTTGCCACCTATTTGAGCCTTGACTCCATTCAAGCGTCCGTCGATGACTACATCAATGACAATCAGCGCGCCCTTGTTGGCGGCGATTTGATCATTAGCAGCAATCAAGACTGGCCGCCGGAACTGCTTGCCAATATCCAAAAGCTTAACGCTGATGACGTGGTGATGGATTATCGCTTTAATGCCATGCTGACCACCGATAAGCAAACGCAGCTTGGCTATATCAAAGCCGTTAGCGCCAATTATCCGCTTTATGGCGAAGTTAAACTTGGCTCAAATAAGCCGCTTTGGCAGCAATTATCTGACCAAAATGTCGTCGTCGCTCCCGAAGTCCTCACCGGACTTAATGCTAAAATTGGTGATAACATCACCATTGGTGAGGGTCAATTTACTATCATTGATACCTTAATCAAAGAGCCCGACCGACCGCTGACCGCCTTTGGTTTTGGCGGTCGGGTGATGATGAGTGAGGCGGCAGTTGCCAGAACTAAATTGATTGGCGAGCGTAGCCGTGTCAGCTATAAAATTGCGCTAAAAGGTAGCGCCGATAACATTGCCGCCGAGCGTGAAAGCTTAAGCAATATCCTGACCCATTATCCGGATATTAAACTGAGTGACGCGCAATCGGCGGATACCTCCATCACGCGGATTTCGGACAACGTATTATTATTTTTAAAGCTGCTCGTCATTGCGGTACTGCTGCTTGCGTTGGTGGCTATGTTTGGCATCATCACCGCTTTTGTGAATAAGCAGCAGTCGGTTAATGCCACAAGGCTTGCGCTTGGTGAATCGCGGCGAGCGGTCAATATCAGTTATTATCGCCTTTTTGGCATTTCAGCTATCCTTTCTTGGTTGATTGCAGCGGTATTAAGCATCGGCTTTCTTATCATTGCCAGACCGCAGCTTGGCGCGATTTTACCTGCCGATATTAGCTTGAGCATCAGTCCTATTAGCGTCATTAAAACGCTGATTATTGCCTTATTATTGACTTTATTTATCACCCACCGAGCGCTGATAAGCTTAGCTAAAATGCAACCGGCGGTACTGCTTCAAGAGGACACAACCTCAAACCCAAGCAACTTTTTACCGCAAAAAAAATCATGGTTAAAAGTTATCGCTATCGGCTTGGTTTTGTTCGGCTTTTTTACCTTAGAAGCGGGCTCGTGGCAATTGGCGCTTGGGCTGCTTGTTGGATTATTTGCTGTATTAACAATTTTTTGGGGCTTGGCGCAAGCTTGGCTTTGGGTGTTAGCCGCGCTTGCCAAACGCCATAACATTGGGCTGCTGCCAAGGCTTGCCATTCACAATTTATCGCGAAAAGGCAATCAATCAGCGCTGTTTTTTATGACCCTTGCCTTGTCTGTCGCCGTGCTTGCGCTCGTTGCCACGCTCAATCACAGCATCACCAAGCAGTTTGTCACAAGCTATCCAAAAGATGCGCCAAACTTATTTTTACTCGACGTTCAAAGTGACCAACACGACAGCATTAACCAAATTATTAACGCGCCGGTAACTTATTTCCCCGTCATTCGCGCTCGCGTGGTTAGCGCAAATGGCATAAAAGCTGCCGACATCGTTCCCAAAGACGGCTTTGATGACCCAACCCGGGTATTTAATTTAAGCTACGGCGATAAGGTAATGGACACCGAATTTATCAAATCAAGCGTCGAAAAAGACGCGCTGTTTGCGCCTGTCAGCCAAGATAAAAGTCAACTTGCCGGCGCGCTGAAAATGGCGCCGATGTCGATTTTAGATACCGCCGCTGACTTGTTAAACGTCAAAATGGGCGATGAAGTTCGCTTTAATATTCAAGGGATTGAAATCATTGGTAAAATTACCAGTATCCGCTCCCGATTTGAGCAAGGTCCTAGCCCGTTTTTTTACTTTTTATTTGAGCCGGACGTGTTAGCCAAAGCCCCACAAATTCAATTTGCCACTGCTCATGTCGAAAAGCAAAACATCGCGCCCATTCAAGGTGAGCTAACAAAGCGCTATCCGGCGATTACCACCATTGATGGCGCGATGATTGCCGAGCAAGTTCAGTCGCTCATAGCACAGATGAGCCGATTGGTATTTGTATTTACCTTACTGTCGCTGATTACGGGAATTATGGTGTTAATCAGCTCGCTTCTCGCCACCACCCAAGAGCGTTTAAAAGACAGCGCCTCTTATCGTTTGCTTGGCATGCAAAAGCGTGATTTGTACGCGCTCAATATCATTGAAATCATCTTAATTGGCTCAAGTGCGGCTATTTTTTCGCTTGTGGTAGCCAGCCTTGGCGCTTGGTTTGTGATCACCCAAAAGTTTCAGCTGCCTTTTAGCTTACCTTGGCTACAGTTTTTATTGGGGCTTACCGCGCTGCTGATTATTTTGATTGCCATTGCGCTGATTTACGTTCGCTTGGTGATTGGTCGCGGCATCATGGCGCGGGTTCGGGCGCTGATTTAGTTGGTTTAGGCGAAAACGAATTTATCTAAGCCATAGCTAAAAGCGTAAACCCAAAAGCTAAGCTTTGCTATACTGATTTTATTTTTAACTTTCAAACAATGATTTAGGCAAACATTATGAAATTTTCAAGTTTTGGGCAAAAATTTACCAAGCCCACCGGCATTTCACAGTTGATGGACGATTTGGGCGACGCGCTCAAAAGTGATAAGCCCATCAACATGCTTGGCGGCGGCAATCCGGCGCGAATCGATGCAGTAAATGATGCCTTTTTAACAATTTATCAGCAGTTGGGCGCAGCGGATTTACTTGCCAATCAAGCTTTAGAAAATATCGGCAATTATTCCAACCCGCAAGGCGACGGCAAATTTATCGACGCGCTTGTTGATTTTTTTAATCGTCATTATGATTGGCAATTGACCAAGGACAACATTGCCCTGACCAACGGCTCACAAAACGCCTTTTTTTACTTGTTTAATTTATTTGGTGGCGAGTTTGCTGACCAAAACCAAGACGGCAGCAGTAAAAAAACAAACAAGTCCATTTTGCTGCCGCTTGCCCCAGAATATATCGGCTATAGCGACGTTCAGGTGGGCGGTCAATATTTTAAAGCGGTGCTACCAAAGATTGAACCTTGCGAGCATGACGGCGATGCCGGATTTTTTAAATATCACGTTGATTTTGATGCCCTTGAAAACCTGCCGGAACTCAATAATGGCGAAATCGGCGCGATTTGCTGTTCGCGCCCGACCAACCCAACTGGAAACGTGCTGACCGATGAGGAAATGCAGCGCTTATCCGCTATTGCCAAACGCTTTGACGTGCCGCTGATTATTGACAATGCTTATGGTATGCCATTTCCCAACATCATTTATTCTGACGCCACACTTAATTGGGATGACAACACTATTTTATGCTTTAGCTTGTCCAAAATTGGCTTGCCCGGCATCCGAACCGGAATTATTGTCGCAAATCCTGAAGTGATTGCAGCGGTCAGCGCCCTAAATGCCGTGGTCAATTTGTCGCCAACACGATTTGGCGCTGCCATTGCCACGCCGCTGCTTCAAGATGACCGAATGAAAGCCTTATCCGATGAGGTCATTCAGCCGTTTTATCAGCAGCAAGCCACCACCGCCGTTCACTTGTTAAAAGAAGCGCTTGGTAATTATCCGATGCAAATTCATAAGCCTGAGGGCGCGATATTTTTATGGATTTGGCTCAAAGATTTGCCGATTACCACCCTTGAATTGTATGAGCGCTTAAAAGCTAAAGGCACGCTGATTGTTCCAAGCAAATACTTTTTTCCTGGGGTTGACGTTGATAATTATAACCATGCTCACGAGTGCTTTCGGATGAGTATTGCGGCCGATGAACAAACATTAACTGAGGGCGTAAAAGTGATTGGCGACGTGGTTCGCGAAATTTATGACAACGCAAACGGTTAAATTAAAATCAACTGATAAAACCTGAAACCTAAAAAAAGCTGCGTTAACGATTGAGCAGCTTTTTTGGTTCGGTGGTTTTATTAAAGATTTTGGTAAAACAAGTTAAAAAATAAAGCACGTAAGGCAGCAAGCAAGTATTAATAAGATCATGAATGCTGGCGCGAATTTCCTTATCACTTAAACCTTTAAGCCCTGCTTTAATCAGCGTTGGCTTATTGTCCAAATACTCACCGAACAGCGCAATTATCGTCACGATAATCAGCGCCATCATACCGCGAGCGCCCAATTTTTTAATAAAAGGTCGCAGCACAATTAAGCTAAGTAAATAAAGGCTCACGCCGACATAAATATGCAGCGCATCTTTATCAAGACCGCTTGCGGCAACGATGCCCTCTTTAAAATTGTAAAAATCCACCAAACGCTCCCTAACTGTCAAGAGCGCCCAGTTTACCGCACCGGATTTTCATTAGCGTAAGCCAAATGTAGCTTTTAGATTAAATCTTCCAATCCACAAAGTTTTTCAGCAGTTGCAGCCCTGCGGTGTGACTTTTTTCAGGGTGAAATTGGGTGGCAAATAAGTTGTCTTTAATCAGACTTGCGCAAAACGGCTTGCCATAATCGCAAATTGCTGCCACCACCGATGCCTCTTTTGGCGCGCAATAATAGCTATGAACAAAGTAAAAATACGAGTCCTCAGCAATATTTTTCCAAAGCGGATGCTCGGTCGCCATCTGATTGATGGTATTCCAGCCCATATGTGGGACTTTTAACACCTCGCCATTGGCATCAAATAATGGGTTATCAAAGGCGTTGACCGACCCTTTTAAAATCCCTAAGCACGGCGTCCCGCCATTTTCCGCTGACGACTCAAACAGCGCCTGCATTCCCACGCAAATTGCCATCACCGGCTTGTTAAACACCGCCGATTTAATCACCTCATCGATGCCAGCATCTTGCATGCCAAGCATACAATCGCGCATTGCGCCAACGCCCGGAAAAACGATTTTATCCGCCGACGCCACCACTTTTGGGTCAGCGGTGATGCTCACATCTGCCCCAACACTCGCCAGCGCCTTTGCCGCCGAGTGCAAATTTCCCATTCCATAATCGAGTAATGCGATCTTCATAAAGCCTCTTTGGTTGATGGCAAGGTATTAAGCGCTCGCGGGTCGTACTCGCAGGCCATTCTGAGCGCTCGGGCAAACGCTTTAAAGGTACATTCGATTTGGTGGTGGCTGTTTTTGCCTTTTAAATTGTCCAAATGCACCGTCATCCAAGCGTGGTTGACAAAGCCGTAAAAAAACTCGCTAAATAAATCCACATCAAACGTGCCGACGTGCGATCGGGTAAACGGAATGTCCATGTGCAGCCCAGGACGACCGGAAATGTCTACCACCGCTCGTGTCAACGCTTCATCGAGCGGCGCGTAAAAATGACCGTAGCGGCGGATGCCTTTTTTGTCACCAAGTGCTTTAGCAAATGCTTGCCCAAGGGTGATTCCGGTGTCCTCAACGCTATGATGGTCATCGATATAGGTGTCGCCCGTGCATTTAATATCAATGTCAAACAGCCCATGACGCTTGATTTGGTCAATCATATGGTCCAAAAACGGCACGCCCGTATCGACCACCCCTTGACCGGTACCATCAAGGTTGACCGTACAGGTCACTTGCGTTTCAGCGGTGTTGCGCTCAACGGTGGCGGTGCGGTCAGGACGATTGGCAAGGACTTTTATGTCATCAGTCAAATTGGCGGTCATGGCTACTCTCAATAATAAATCGTCAATAATGAACGTCGGTTTTAGGTGTTAGCTTTGGATGTCAAATTTTGGCGGTCGATTTTGAGGTCAATAACCATGGGTTATCAAAATCGAACCATTGAAAAGTTCTGCTTATGATAGCAAACCCTGTGATAATCGGCTATGGCTTGGCAGGATTGCACGCAAATATTTCTAACTCTGCTAAAATAATCATCATTTTCAAATCTTAAACCTTAACTTTCATCCTCTAAATCAGGAGCCACCCATGCCCCTTGAAGCCTTTGCCATCACCCGACTTGATGCGCCGCCCATCAACAAGCCTTCCCGAAAAAATGAGCTTGCCGAACGCCTAAAAGACCTTTATGACGCTGACGACAGCCACCCTGACGGCGATAGCGTGCTAAACATTATTGAAGCAAGCTTTTCGCGCGGCGGCTGCCTTTATGTCGGCATGTTTAACGACAAGCCCATCGCGGCGGTTGGCTGCTTTGATGACGGTCAAACCAACAGCAAACGCTTGCAATACCTCACCGTGCATCCGCAAAATCGCGGTCGCGCCATCGATGCCAAATTTATCAAAATGGTTTATGATCTTGAAGTCAAAAAAGGCGTTCGGGCGTTTGTCCCTGCCGAAACTTCGATTCATCAAATCATGAGCGATTACGGCTTGCTTGCCCTTGACGGCTGATTTTATCAAAAACGGCAACTATTTTGACTTTTTTAGAAAAATATCTTGACAGTTCGGCTAATATTTAGTTTAATAGCGCCTCAACGACATTGGCTCGATAGCTCAGTCGGTAGAGCAACGGATTGAAAATCCGTGTGTCGGCAGTTCGATCCTGCCTCGAGCCACCATTCGTTGACCAGATTTTAAAAGCCTCACTCCTTTGGGAGTGGGGCTTTTTTTATGGTTAGATTTTTATCTTTTAAAAGCCAATAATCAAAAAAGTAAATGGCCAAAGCCGTCAGTCACGGTTTATAACAGTTTTGCGCCGACCTTTTGCCTATACTAAACCATGACAAAGCTAAGCGGTAGCAAAGCTTGGCTGTGGAAAAGGAAGCATTATGGCGGAATTTGATTACGATTTAGACTACAAAGCGCTTGATTTGCGCGCACACCCTGAACTTTACCGTATCGGTCGCGGCGAGCAAGGCGTACTTTTGGTTGAGCCGTATAAATCGGAAATCCTGCCGTATTGGCGCTTTGCCACGCCTGAGATTGCCCAACAAAGCAGCGACACCATTTATCAGATGTTTTTGGATTATTTGGCGGCGGGCGACTTTGTTGGCGCGGACATGGCGCGCAAGTTTTTGCAAATGGGCTTTACCCGAGCGCGCCGCTACGCCAATCATAAAGGCGGCAAAAAATATAAAGGCGCTGTCCCTGCCGATAAAAAAGGTCAAAGCGGCGCTCATGGTCGCGACGAGTTGCCACGGCAGGTTGAAGACCCCATCAAAGCCGAATCAGCGCGAATTTTTAAAGAAAAATGGGATTTGTGCCGACAAAACAGCGATTACCAAGCGCAAAAAGCCGACCACAAACGCCGCTATGAAAGCGCCAAATAATGAACTCAAAATGCCAAACCCGCCGCCCTAATAACAAGAATAAGGACAATGTTGTGCAACAAAAACAATTACTCATGTTTGACTTTGATGGCACGCTGATTGATAGCGTTGCCGACTTGACCGCTGCCGTTAACGTTATGATGCAGCATCTTGGTCGCGAGCCCTACCCGCTTGAGATGATTAAAACTTGGATTGGCAATGGCGCGTTAATGTTGGTGAAGCGCGCGCTGTCAGGCGATATTCAAGTCGATGATTCGCTCCCAGAATCTGAAATACAAGAAGCCGAGCGCTTATTTTTAGCGGCTTATGAGGCACTTGATTGCTCACAAACCATCGCTTACCCCGATGTCACTTCAGGCTTAAATCAGCTTCATCACGCTGGATTTACCTTAGCACTGGTTACCAATAAACCCATCCGCTTTGTTCCCAAAATTATCAATTATTTTGGCTGGTCACCGCTGTTTTCAAAGCTGATTGGTGGTGACAGTTTGCCGCAAAAAAAACCGGACGCTGCGCCTTTGCTTCACACTTGCCAGACTTTAAATATTGACCCAAAAAACGCGGTGATGATTGGCGATTCAATTAACGATATTTTAGCCGGAAAAAATGCCGGAATTGACACCATTGGGCTGTCTTATGGCTACAACTACGGTCAAGATATTAGAGATTGCAATCCCAATTTTGCTTTTGATGATTTTCAAACGCTGACCGATTTTTTATTATCGCAAAAACATAAAATCTAAGCTTTACTGCGATAACTGAGCGCCTCGGACAAATGGCGGCTATCGATAGTGTCGCTACCTGCCAAATCGGCAATGGTTCGCGCCACCCGTAAAATTCGGTGATAGCTGCGAGCGGATAAATTAAGCTTGACTTGAGCGACTTGCAATAGCTGCTGCTCGCTTGCCCCAAGGACAGCAAATTTGTCCAAATCACTTGGCGTCAGCTCATTGTTGGCTTTATTTTGGCGTGAAAGTTGCTGATGATAAGCTTGACTTACCCGCAAACGAACGTCAACGGAGGCTTCACCGGCTTGCGCGTTTTGCAAATCGCTAATTGGTAATGCAGGAACGGTAATATGTAAATCAATTCGGTCAAGCAATGGACCTGATAGCTTATCCTGATAGCGCTTCACCTGCTCAGGTCGGCAGCGGCAACGACCAGACGGGTCGCCATCAAAGCCGCAAGGACAAGGATTCATTGCGGCAATCAGCTGAAAATTTGCCGGAAACGTCAATTGGGAGCTGGCGCGGCTGATAGTGATTTGTTTGGCTTCTAACGGTTGCCGCAACACTTCCAAAACGCTGCGCTCAAATTCTGGCAGCTCGTCTAAAAATAACACGCCTTTATTAGCAAGGGTGATCTCGCCGGGTCGCGGTTTTGAGCCACCACCAACCAACGCCACCGCCGAAATCGTATGATGAACTTGACGAAAGGGTCGCGTTCCAAAATGATAATCACTGTCAGCAACCGAATAGGTGCTTGCCACCTCAAGCGCTTCCTCGCAGCTCAGCTCCGGCAAAATCGTTGGCAAGCGCTCTGCCATCAAGGTTTTTCCCGACCCTGGTGGCCCTGTAAATAATAGTGAGTGACCGCCGGCTGCGGCAATCTCAAGGGCGCGGCGGGCATGATGCTGACCTTTAACGTCGGCTAAATCGACCGAATATTGAGCTTGATTTTGGCTAAAATCAGGCTGAACGACCGCTAAAGGCTCGGCGTTGATGCTCGTAGCAGCTGCGGTTTGGATTAAACTTTGCAAATGCGCGCAAACGGCTTTTAGATTAGGCGCGGCAAGTACAGTCAAACCTTCAACGCGAGCCGCCTCCTTACCATTATCATTAGGAACGATCAGCTGCTTGACCTTTGATTTTGCAGTCATCATGGCGCGAGCAACGGCAAGGCTTCCGGAAACCGGTCGCAAATCACCATTTAAAGCAAGCTCACCGATAAACTCAAAATTACTTAGCGTTTCGGCATCAATTTGACCGCTTGCTGCCAAAATACCAATGGCAATTGGCAAATCAAGGCGAGCGCCGTCTTTGGGCAAATCAGCAGGGGCTAGATTAATCGTCAATCGGCGGTTGGGAAACTGAAATCCTGAGGTCAAAATCGCTGAGCGAACGCGGTCTTTACTTTCTTTGACCGCCGTGGCAGGCAAGCCAACAATGGTTAGCGCCGGCAAGCCTTGCGACAAATGAACTTCAATCACTACTTCAGGCGCGTGAAGCCCAACCACCGAGCGCGTAAATACTTGCGCAAATGACATGATATTTCCCAAATTGCGTTAATTGCTAACGATAATAAATCAATCTTTATAACTGCGCAATTGTTTTGCCTTAACTTAAAATCGCTGACCTTTGTTAGTGTCCTGATTAATCCTTAATCTTAATGCTGATTTGCAGTCAAGCTTTGTTATAATGGTCTAAGCTTAATTATCACGCCGCTCATAAAAACGACTGCTGATAATTTGCCGCCTTATTTTTATAAAAGGAAAGTCAGATGCCAAACTCTACCCCAAATCTTAATGCTCAAGACTTTTCGCCGCAAGAGATGCCAACGACCACCAGACCCATTGAGGACTTACTTCAGCGCCAAAGCCCGTACGCGATGATTGAGGGCAGCCTTGGCAGCAAAAAACTGCCTAAATTTGATGAAGCGCTTATTCAAAAATATAACCGCTCAGGACCTCGCTACACCTCCTACCCAACCGCGCTTGAATTTGCGCCAATTGCTGACGGGGTGGAAGTCAAAATTTTAAATCAGCGCGAAACTGCCGCGCCATTATCGCTTTATTTTCATATCCCCTTTTGCCGCCACCTTTGCTATTACTGCGCTTGCAATAAAATCATTACCAAAAAAAATAGCGACTCAGGCGACTATTTAGAATATCTCATGAGCGAGATTACCGCCAAACACAAGCTGCTTGCCAACGCGGCGAATCAGTATAAGCCGTTTGTAAAACAGCTGCATTTTGGCGGCGGCACGCCAACATTTTTGCAAGATGAAGAGTTGGTTCAGCTTTGGCAGTTTTTACAAGATAAGTTTGAATTTGCCCCAGAGAGTGAGGGCGATTATTCCATCGAAATTGACCCGCGCGAGCTTGGTGACAATACGCTTGCCACCTTGCGAAATCTTGGCTTTAACCGAATCAGCTTGGGCGTTCAAGATTTGGACAATCAAGTTCAAATTGCGGTCAACCGCGTTCACGATAGCGAGCTGATTGCCAATGTTTTAACTGAAGCTCGTAAATTGGGCTTTCACTCCATCAATTTAGACTTGATTTATGGTCTGCCGCACCAAACCCCTGACAGCTTTGCCAACACCGTTGCGCAAATCCTTGAAATGAGCCCTGATCGCTTATCGGTGTTTAACTACGCGCATCTGCCTGAACGCTTTAAGGCTCAGCGACAAATCAAAGACGAGGATTTGCCAACGCCAAGCGAAAAATTAACCATTTTAGGTAATACCATCAACACCTTAACCGATGCCGGTTACCAATATATTGGCATTGACCACTTTGCCAAACCTGACGATGAACTGGCAATTGCTCAGCGCGAAGGCAAGCTGCACCGTAACTTTCAAGGCTACACTATCATGAGCGATTGCGATTTGGTCGGTTTTGGGGTGTCGGCAATTAGCCAAATCAGCAACGCCACCAGTCGCTATATGTTGCAAAACGCCACCGATTTGCAAGATTATGAGAACAGCGTATTGGCAGCAAAAAACAATCCGTCGAAACTTACGGCGGTTAAATATATCAAAACGTCGATTAAAGACCGCCTTCGCGAATATGTGATTATGAACTTACTTTGCCATGATTATCTTGATTTTAAAGACGTTAATCAAAAATTTGGTATTGATGCGGTCACGTATTTTATTGATGAAATCGAGCAGCTTGGGGAAATGCAAGCGGATAAGCTCATTGATATGGACGCCGCTGGCATCCGAATTTTACCCAAAGGTCGCCTGCTTGGTCGCAATGTGGCGATGGTGTTTGATGAATATTTGGGCAAAAAACATCAAAATAGATTTTCGAAGGTGATTTAATTTTTTAAAATGGTTGTATCTTGATAATAAAAAAGACCTCGAAGTAAGGTCTTTTTTTGGCACTGATGATTGTCAAAAAGTTTACTGAGCTTTCGGATCAATGACATATAAGCGATTAACGTCCAATATCTTATTGTCTTTATCCAAATATTTTTGCAAAATCACATTGTTTTGGGTTTCCACCGAAAAGTCATCATCGTTAATCAGCCCAAGCTTGCCATCTCGGCGCAGCCACAATCCTTCAAGCTTATCATGGGGATAGTTCAGCGCTGCGACGGCATCAAGCACCAACTGTTTTTTAACAGGGCGAATTTTTAGTTCAAGTAATTTTTCTAAAACATCCGAGCGCCCTGCTGACCACTGCTCAAGGGTTTTATTGTCAATCATCAGCCCAAGTTTAGGGTCATAAGTCATGCGTTTGGACGGGGTTAAATTTTGAATGTTTGTGGCGCCTTTTAAATCAATTTTGTAAATGTGCTTTTGCGAGTTGGTATCTTGCAGCGGAAATTTGCCATCGCGCTCAATCACGTAAAACTCATGATCGTTAATGGCAACAATGCCAGAATTGGAATATCCAGCTTGATTTTGTGGGTAAAGATATTGGCGCAATTCACCCGATTTTAAATTGATGGTAACAATTCGGGTGAGTACACTTTTGCGACCCGATTTGTCGGGGTTGTCCATGGCGGACTGCATGATGCCAACCAAGGTGCTTTGATCTGTCGTGATGGTCAAGCCTTCCATACCACGATTGGCGCGGCGATTGGCAAATTCGGCAGGAAGCAGGATTTTTTTGCCATTTACCACGACATTATTGCGCGGATCATTGGCAAAGGCGTTAATGCGACCAATCTCCCTGCCTGCTTGATTATAATGGACGATATGCGGTCCATATTCATCACTAACCCAAAACGTGCCGTCATTGAGCGCCGCCAAACCTTCAGCATCCAAGCCATTCAAATCTGTTTTGGTGGGGTTGGTTTTGGGATCAAAAGGCAAGTTGGGATGAACGGTCAGCGGCGCGCCTTGCAGATCATAAGCAATTTCATGGGTCGCGCCCAATTCGCTTGGGTTGGGAAGACCATTAATCGGTTTATTTTGCGCCGTTTTTAAAACGATTTGTTTAATAAGCCGGATTTGCCCTGAATTGGTCAGCTCAAATAAGCCAATTTTGGGCGAATAATCGGGGATTAAAAACTGCTTGCCCTCGCCTTGATCGCCTATAAAATCCGTATTGGGACCGCGATCGGTGAGCGCGTAAAATTGATTGGGCTTGCTTGGATGCGTAGCAGCATCAGAACCAAAGCCGCCATTGTGGATTTTAATGGTTTGGTTGGTCGTTGGCGCGCCCCAATCGGCTTTTAATAGGGTAAATGGTAAAGCAATTCCTGATTTCACGGAATTACTAGCGAGTTGATGAGTCGCGTCTTTATTGAGCGCGACTTGAGAATGGGCAAGTGACTGACCTCCAAGGATGCCCATTGTGGCGATAACTAAACCATGAACATATCTTTTTTTTAATATCTGAATTTTTGACTCTGTCAAACGTTTAGGCTTTAAAATCATTATAATTACCCTTTTATAAAAATGCTGATCACCCTAAAAAATAATCAATTACCACCCATCAAAATTAAATCAGTAAGCTTAGTGTAAGCCAAAATTATGACAGCCATAAGACAGTGCGTTTGAAAGCGAGCCATAAAAAAGCCGCTCAAATCAAGCGGCTTTTTTTATTTTAAATTGCAAATTAAAAATCAAGCTTGATGCTCGCGGTATAATAACGCCCCGGCTCATTAAAGGTTCGCGCTCCTGCATTGACGCCGGTGCCTTCACGCTTCACGGTTTCGTCAAATAAGTTTTTAACGCCGGCCCCAAGGCTTAAACTGTCCGTCACTTGATATCGGGTATTGACGTCAACCACGGCATAAGGCTTGACATCCAAAAGCTCGCCTTGCAAGGGATCATTGGTCGTCACTGAGCGCTTGGGCGCGGTAATATTGCCGTAATAGCTGACCCCAAGACCGGCGTACCAGTCAGGTGTCACGTTCCAATCAACGTTGGTATTGACCGTATAGCGCGGGATTAAGGAGAGCGCCTCACCATTGTCTTTACGCTCCGAGCGCAAATTGGTGGTCAAGTTGGTGTTCCAAACCAAGCTATCAGTGACAGGAACGGTCACAAAGCCTTCAAGACCTTCAATAATGGCGTCGCCTTGATTTTCCCAGCGGTAAACACCCGCTTTATTTTGATCCGCAATTTCTGGATCAAAATCGGTGTAACCGGCGGCAATGCGATTTTTATAATCGTTATGATAATAGGTCAATCCTGCGCCAAGCCCCGTGCCATCATCATAAGTGAAGGTCAGCTCTTTATTTAGCGAGGTTTCATTGTCCAAATCCGGATTTCCTAACACATAACAGCCGCCACCGTTATTCCCGCCAGCAAAGGCGCTGTTTTGACCATCAGGACAGCCGTTACCTTTGGTGTAATACACATAATTGGGGTTCAATTGGAACAATCCGGGCGCTTTAAAGGCGCGGCTGACCCCCGCTTTTACTGACCAATTGGGGCTAAAGTGCCAAGTTGAGTTGAGACTGGGCGATAAATTTACCCCCGCTTTGTCATGATAATCCACGCGAAGCCCTGGAGTCACAAACCAATCATCGGTAACTTGATAATTGTCCTCGACATAAGCGCCAATCAAATAAGATTTGGAAATGGGATCGCGGCTGCTCGGATCGTTACTGGTTCCTGGGATATCAATCGACCCATCCGCGATTTTTTGCTGATTACTTGCTGAGTCATTTAAGCGCTCACCGCGAAACTCGCCGCCTGCGGTAACCGTATGGCGATCAAAGTACAAATCCCATTCTGACTTGGCATTTAACGTGTCGTATTTCGACTTTGTCCATTGGCGATCGCCATTTTCAGGCGTTGCAATCTGACCTTCACCGCCGCCGGCAAGACCTTCGCCTAAGCGCTCATTGTCCATTCGGTTAAATTCGAGGTAGCTGTTGGCGCGCGTGTTGTTCGTGTTATATTTATGAGTTAACGCCACGCCATAGCGGGTCAATTCATTGGTGGTTGTCCCGTACAAGTCATTAATCAAATCCTCATTGATGACTTGAAATTGTGAATCACCCGCCCAGCGATTTTTTTGGTTGCTAAAGTTGACTTCAACGCCAAAGGTATTGATAGCATCCATCGCGTATTCAAACAGTTGGCGAACGTCAACATTTTGAACCCCTTCGCGACCAGCGGCAATGGATTTATTGCCTTTTGAGTCCGTTACAGCAGAATCGGCATTAATATAAGCATCATCGGGCTTGCTGTCGTGGTAGCCAAGCGTGGTTCGATAGGACAATTTATCGTTGATGGGACCTGCCATATTGACCCCAGTACGCCAGCTTGCGCCTTCAAGATCGTTTTCAGGATATTCATAATGACCGGTGATCGAGTATTCCGCTTGAGTTGGCGATTTAGTAATGATATTCACCACGCCGCCCATACTTCCTGAGCCATAACGTGCCGCTGCAGGACCTCGAAGCACCTCGATGCGCTCAATCGCGGATGGCGGCACCCACTGCGAGTCGCCGCGACTGTCACGCTCGCCTGCGCGACCTAAGCGAATGGCATTTCGCGCGGTTACTGGTCGACCATCAATCAAAATGAGCGTGTTATCAGGTCCCATACCGCGCAAATCAATCTGGCGCTGGTTGCCGCGCTGACCCGAGGTTGATGATCCCGATAAATTTACCCCTGGCATTTTACGGACAATTTCGGCAATGTCATTGCTAACGGGCTGATTTTCAAGCGTCTTTTCGCCGATGATGGACAGTCCTGCGGCTTGTTTTAGCTCATCTTTGGCAGCTTTTACCACAATGGTATCAAGCGTCGCTGACGGCTCATCAGCCAATTCTTCTTCTGCGGTCGCTGCCATAGCTTGCGCGCTAATCAGGGTTGAGGCGCCCATAACCGCTAAGCAAAACTGAAGGTAGGATAAGCGAAAGGTGGGAAGTAAAACCGCACAGCGGCGGCTCTTTGCTTGACTTGACATAAAAAATCCTTGAGCCATCAGCACAAAAAACAATCCAACTTGCGGCTATTTTTTGCGCTCAAATCATCACTTAATAATAAATGCGTTAACTTTTACAGCATTTCTTAGCAAATCTTAATAAATCGATGCTAAAAATTGCTGGATTGTTAAAATTCATAAATAGTAATATAAATGATAATTAGTTTCAATTAAAATCTAAATTAATTTAACGTTGGCTCAAGTTAATGATGCAAATGACTTTTAAACTAGGTTTTGATTTTATCGCCAACCAAGCCTTTTACGGTCGTTAAAATATCGGCAGGCAATACCACCATTTTTGAGTTGTCTGATTCTGCCAAATCGCGCATAGCCTTGATGTACTGTTCACCTAATAAATAAATGATCGGCATTTCTTCCTCGCCCATCGCGCCGGTAATCAAGCGAATGGACTCTTCAGAGCCTTTGGCAAGCACGACTTGAGCTTCAGCATCACGGCGCGAGGCTTCCAATCTGCCATCCGCTTCCAAAATCGCCGCTTGTTTTTGACCATCAGCTCGGGTAACGGTTGCTCGGCGTTGACGCTCGGCGGCGGCCTGCTCTTCCATTGCCATTTGCATGGTTGATGAGGGATTAATATCTTGAATTTCAACCGTTTTTAAGGTGATTCCCCAGTCAGAGATATCCTCGGAAATCGCAAGCTTTAATTGAGCTTTGATTTGATCACGGCTTGATAACGCGCTGTCCAAATCCATTTCACCAATGATCGATCTGAGCGACGTTTGCACCAAATTGCGGATGCCATATTCATAATCTTCAATGCCATAAACCGCGCGCTCAGGATGAACAATGTTGATATAAGATACGGCGTTGGCAATGATCACCACGTTATCGCGGGTGATGACTTCTTGCGAGGGAATATCAAGAACGATGTCTTTGGTGGTCACTTTATAAGCGACCGAATCCACATAAGGGATGATGATATTGAGCCCCGGCTCTAAGGTTTGATGGTATTTCCCAAGGCGCTGGACGATCCACTTATAGCCTTGCGGAACAATACGAACCCCTTTAAAAATGGTGAATACCACCAATAATACCAGCACCAAAATAACAATACTTAACCCCATAATGTTCTCCTTATCACAATGTTCTCCTAATTATTTGTTAAATCTTAGCGGTTTATTTGGCGTCCTTATTTGTTTAAAAATTTATCATGCCTTATGAGAAATAACTTGATCATCCAAGCGTTTTGCTGGTGCGACAATCAATTCATTACCGCTGATATCGACCACAACGACGCGATCACCAACCTCAACTCCTTGCTCACGAGTCCGGCAAAACCACTCATCGGCGCCAACAATCGGCACACTAAAGCGAACGCGACCCAATTGATTGCCTTGGGGTTTGACAATAAGCATCCCCGTTTCCCCAATAATCACACTGCCGCCAAGCCCCGCTTTGGTGCGATCGACCGATAGGGGTTTGATATATTTAAACCAAGCAATCATCAGTAGCACGGCTAAACCTAGCCAAATTAGCACTTGCCAAAGTATCGAGATTGGCAGTAACCAAGCTAAAGCGGCAACTATTATCGCTGCCGCCCCAAACCAAAGGCTGGCAAACGTGGGAATAAACATCTCCACAATCATCAATACAATTCCAAGAACCAACCAATGCCACGGCTCAACAGCAAACATCCACTCCATCACGGCTCCTTGTTAGCAATTTAAACCGTTAGATTTAAAATTTTAGTGATCACTGATTAATAATGTAACATACTTTTGTTATGAAAATTGCCAAATTGCCAAGTAAAAATTCAATATTTTCAATCGCATAATTAGCGTAAATTTTTAAAAGCAAAAAAAAACGACCACTCAAGGTGATCGTTTTTTAGGACTTCTAGCAATTAACTTATTAATATAAAATTTGATTTATATTAAGCTATTAAGCCATTATTAGAATTTTAAGTTAGCGCCAACCGTCATTAAGTTGGTATCGCCATTTAAAATGTCGTATTCAGCTTCAAGACCGAAGTTTGGATTCACTGAGTAGCCAAGACCAACACCGCCTGCTAGGCTAGTTTTGCTGCTGTCCACATTGCGGAAAGTGCTTGAGCCTTTCACTTTAGTTTCAGCGATACCTAGTTTACCTTTGGCGTAAAGTCCGGTATTTGGGAAGCCATAGCGGTAAGTACCATAAGCGCCGTAAGTTTTGGCATCGATGTCGCCGTTGTAGTAATCGGCATCATCTGATCCAACATATTCAGCTTCAACGCCGAAGTTTGGATCAAAGTTGTAGCCAGCAACAACACCATAAGCAGTTGGATCTTTTGCGCCATCTACATCAAGATCGAATTTACCTACTTTTGCGCCAACATAAGGTTGACCAGTATAGCCGTTGCCATAAGAGACGGCTGCTTGAGCGCCTACAGTAAGTAATGATCCAGCTGCAAGAGCAAGTAGGGTTTTTTGTAGCGTTTTCATCGTCATCTCCTTAAAATCACTTTTACAAACAAGTTATTTATTTAGTTGGAATCATCCAAGTTTGATAAAGAGTATCTTTTCAAACCATCGCCTTGTCTGTTAACGATGATTATATAGTAACAAATCATGTCGTTTTCTCTGTCAGTGTTTAATAGGTCGCGAGTTAATTTTTGCTATTATTTGTCATCTGCTGAGTTACAAAGCCAGTGCTATGAAAACTTTTGTTACATTAGCTGGTGTTTAGCAATATTTTAGCTAATAATTATCGCGATTTTTGGCGCTTTGATGGCTTATAAAATTTTTAAAGTCATCATAATCGTTAAGTGAATACCAAAATGATAATTTTCGTCTCAAACCTTTGACATTAATGACTACTTTTAAAGCTTAAGGACAACTAAATGGCAATAACTCAGGCTTTGCAATCGGCATTAATGACGCTAAAAGACAAGCAGCAATATCGGCAACTGCCCCAATTGTCGCAATCTGGACGTTATATTAAAGCTGGCGATCAGCTGATGCTAAATATCGCCAGTAATGACTACTTAGGATTATCCACAAATAGCGATTTGCAGACTGAATTTTTTGAAAAATTGACTGCCAACTGCTTTGAGTTGCCAAAAATGAGCGCGGTATCCTCACGGCTGATTACCGGAAATAGCGATGAGTTACAACAACTTGAAGCTGATTTAGTGGCTTGGCATCACGCTGCATTGACTGACAATCAAGCCCTCCATGAAAAAGCTGCGCTCGTTATCAACAGCGGCTATCATGCCAATTTAGGGATTTTGCCGGCGCTGACGGCAATTGATTTGCCAACGCTGATTTTGGCGGACAAGTTGGTTCATGCCAGCTTGATTGATGGGATTAAACTCAGTCAAAGCCGTCATTGCAGCTATCGCCGCTATCGTCATAATGATTATGATCAGCTTGCTCTGATGGTTGCAAAATCAGATGCCAAACGCATCATCATCGTCACCGAAAGTATTTTTAGTATGGATGGCGATTGCGCAGATTTGCAAAAGCTTGCGGCAATCAAAGCGAATGACGCTCGCATTGAGCTTTATGTCGATGAAGCCCATGCGGTAGGCGTTTTAGGTCATCAAGGCTTGGGACTTTCGGAGTTGACCTGTACGCTTGCCGATATTGACTATTTGGTGGGAACGTTTGGCAAAGCCTTTGCCTCGGTTGGTGCTTATATTTTTTGCGATGATATTGCGAAAGAGTGGCTCATAAATCAGATGCGACCGCTGATTTTTAGCACCGCATTGCCACCGATAAATCACGCTTGGACGCGTTTTATTTTGGCAAAAATGCCGAAGCTTTTGGCAGAGCGCGAGCATTTAAGACAAACCTCAAATGAGCTTTATAAAGCCCTTAGCCAAAAAAACGACAGTAACGGGTTTACTTTGCCACCTCAAAACATCGACACGCCGATTATTCCTTATATTTTGGGAAGCAATGAGCGCGCCCTACAAAAGGCAGAAGCGCTTAAAGCTGCCGGATTTTATGTTCAAGCGATCCGCCCGCCAACCGTTCCTGTCAATACCGCAAGGCTGCGATTGGTCATGAATGCGGCAATGAGCGGCGATGACGTTAAAAAACTTATTGCCGCGCTCTAGTCTTTTCTCAAAAGTATTTATACTTATATTGCAAAACTACTCTTTTTAAGTCGCCTGTTTATCATGACCCAAGCCATTAGCCACTCTCAAAACCTTCGCAAACAAGCCATCGCTCAACATTTTGCGAGCGCTTTTAATTATGATCACCACGCCACCATTCAACGCGAAATTTGTGAGCAGCTTATTGAGCAAATTTTAGAAGCAGAGCAATTCAAAATTCTTGAAATCGGCGCGGGAACGGGTCAGCTGACTAAGCTTTTGGCGCAAAATGTGGACGGCGATGATATCGTCATTAACGAACTTGCAGCTTGCCAACGTGATACTCTGCAAGCTATTTTGCCAAACGCTACTATCATCATTGGCGACGCTGAAAGCTTAGATTTTGGGCAAAACTTTAGCTTGATAATAAGTGCCAATGCCATTCAATGGTTTGATGAGCCGTTAAGTTTAGTGGATAAGGCATTTTTTAGTCTAAATTCTGGCGGTCAACTGTTATTTAATACCTTCTCCCCTAAGCATTTTTTGCAAGTCAAAACCTTAACCGGTCAAGGTCTTAATTACCCAAGCAAAGATGCTTGGCAAGCGCACTTGATTCAAGCTGGATTTACCCAAATTCAAATCACCACCAAACGCTTTGATTTATCTTTTGCCGATCCAATGGCGGTGCTGAAACACATGAAATTAACTGGCGTTTCGACCAATTGCCCGCAAAAAGCGTTTGTTTGGACTAAAGCCAAACTTGCGGAATTTATCAAACAATACCAAGCGCAATTTTTTAATCCAAATAAGCCGTCAGAGGTGATATTAACTTACGACGCGCTTCTTATTTCAGCCATCAAACCTTAATTTAGTGGTTTAACAAGGCTGCTTTAAAAATAGGCATAAAAAAACGCAACCCTTAAGGCTGCGTTTTTTGTTTATTAACTAAGTCAATAACTACTTATTTTTTGTCGTCGTTAACTTCGGTAAATTCAGCATCGACCACGTCATCATCAGTAGTGCTTTGAGCGCCTTGCTGACCATCTGCTGCTTGTTGGAACTGGCTTGGATCCATTCCGGCAGCGCCTGAATCAGTGTCCGCGTAGATTTTTTGGCTCACTGGCAAGAAGGCGTTGTCGAGCGCTTCAAGCTTGGCTTTAATCGCATCGTGGTCGTCTTCTTTAGTGGCCGCTTCAAGCTCGCTGATGGCAGACTCAACTGCTGATTTTTCATCGCTTGAGACTTTATCCGCCGCATCTTTTAGGGCTTTTTGAACGGCATGGATGCGACCATCGGCTTCGTTACGAACTTGAGCAAGATTAGCAAATTTCTCATCTTCAGCGGCGTTGGCTTCGGCGTCACGAACCATTTGTTCGATTTCTTCATCCGAAAGTCCAGAGTCGGCTTTGATTTGGATGCTTTGCGCTTTTCCTGTACCTTTGTCTTTGGCTGAAATGTTCATGATACCATCAGCGTTGATATCAAAGGTGACTTCAATTTGTGGCATTCCGCGTGGTGCTGGTGGAATATCGGTCAAGTCAAAACGACCAAGCAATTTGTTTTGGTTTGCCATTTTACGCTCGCCTTGGTAAACCTGAATGGTTACCGCAGGCTGATTGTCTTCAGCGGTTGAGAACACTTGTGATTTTTTGGTTGGAATCATGGTGTTCTTTTCGATGATTGGCGTTAACACACCGCCCATAGTTTCGATACCCAAGGTTAATGGGGTCACGTCAAGTAGTAGCACGTCAGTTTTGTCGCCTGACAATACCGCGCCTTGAATCGCCGCACCAACGGCTACTGCTTCGTCAGGGTTCACGTCTTTTCTTGGCTCTTGACCAAAGAATTCTTGAACTTTTTGTTGAACCAATGGCATTCGAGTTTGACCGCCAACCAAGATCACATCATTCACGTCAGAAGCTTTCAGTCCGGCATCTGCAAGCGCAATGCGGCAAGGTTCCATCGTGCGCTGAACCAGCTCTTCAGTTAAGCTTTCAAGTTTTGAGCGGCTGATGGTCACAACCAAATGCTTAGGTCCTGAGCTGTCAGCAGTGATGTAAGGCAAGTTGACTTCAGTGCTTTGGGCGCTTGATAGCTCAATTTTTGCTTTTTCAGCCGCTTCTTTTAAGCGCTGCATAGCAAGTGAGTCACCTTTTAGGTTGACGTCTTGGTCTTTTTTAAATTCACTTACCAAGTAGTCAATCAACGCTAAGTCAAAGTCTTCACCGCCCAAGAACGTATCACCGTTGGTCGCCAAGACTTCAAATTGCTGCTCGCCTTCAACGTCGGCAATCTCAATGATCGATACGTCAAACGTACCGCCGCCCAAGTCATAAACCGCAACAACGCTGTCGCCTTTTTTCTTGTCCATACCGTAAGCAAGGGCAGCGGCGGTTGGCTCGTTGATGATGCGTTTGACATCAAGACCGGCAATTTTACCGGCGTCTTTGGTGGCTTGGCGCTGAGAGTCGTTAAAATACGCAGGAACGGTAATTACCGCTTCAGAAACGGTTTCGCCAAGATAATCTTCGGCGGTTTTTTTCATTTTTTTCAAGATTTCAGCAGAAACCTGTGGTGGTGCTAATTTTTTGCCATTGATTTCAACCCAAGCGTCGCCATTGTCCGCTTTGGCAATTTTGTAAGGCACCATGCCGATGTCTTTTTGAACGACTTTGTCATCAAAACGGCGACCAATGAGGCGCTTAATCGCAAATAAGGTGTTGGTTGGGTTGGTGACGGCTTGGCGTTTTGCAGACTGACCGACCAAGATTTCTTCGTCTTTATAAGCAACAATCGATGGCGTGGTGCGCGTGCCTTCGGCGTTTTCAATGACGCGAACGCTGTCGCCTTCCATCACTGCCACGCAAGAGTTGGTGGTTCCTAAGTCAATTCCAATTACCTTTCCCATTATTTTTCTCCAATGTTGTTATTGCTGAATGATTTTTAGCAAAATATGGCGCTCAATAATAATTGTGCCGCAAGCAGTTTGAGCAGATATGAAATTATCTGGAAGTTATCTGTCTTGCTGCGGCTTAATTTACAATAGATAATCTTGAACGCTGACTTGCTGCTTTATATCGGTTTTCTTACGCTAATTTTCAAGGCATCTAAACGGCAAATTTTCAATTTAATGTGAAGTTTTGTGAAAATCCGCACTGTTCTTAAGGAATAGGTTTTAAAGACTCATTTTAAAAGTTTTTAATTAAAAGCAAATTCCTATACCAAACGTCATTACTGACCCACGCGAACCATAGCAGGGCGCAATAATCGACCGTTTAAGCTATAGCCTTTTTGCAAAACTTCCCCAACAGTATTGGCATCAGCTTCGGTATCGATACCTACCGCTTCGTGAAAATCGGCGTTAAAGTCCTCGCCTTTGGGGTCGATAACGTCAACGCCATGCTTGTTGAGAACGTTTAATAACGCTTTATGGGTCAATACCACGCCTTCGGTCACCGCATCGTCCGCGCTGCCATTTTCGATGGCGCGCTCAAGGTTATCAACAATGTCTAAAAGCTCTTTGGCAAATTTTTGCAGGGCAAATTTTTTGCTTTTATCGGCCTCTTGCTCCATGCGTTTTTGCGCGTTATAAGCTTCGGCATTGGCGCGGGCGGTTTGCTCTTTGGCTTGTTTGACCTCGCCTTCAAGCTCAGCTATGCGCTCATGAAATGCATTTAAATCAATCTCGCTTTTGATGGTCTCGTGACTACCATCATTGACTTTTGGGTCAAATTCCTCAAGGGTTTCCTCAAGAACACTGTCCTCACGCTCGATGTTGCTTTGCGCCGCTTTCGGGTCTTTGGTATCAAACTTATGGTTTGGGGTCTGCTCGCTCATGATATCTCCTTATGATTGTTATTTGTTGGGGCAGTAATCCTAACAAAATATAGCAAATCGTGATTTTAATTGGGGTGAACGCTGCATAAAGCAAACAAGAGTATGCACAGCGTTGACACAATGACCAGTAAAAACGCTTAATTATGGTTTGGATTGCAATAGCGAATTGATAAAGGCGAACCGATATAATTTCAAGGTTAAAGCTCAGGATTTTTTATGCCAAAAGTGGTGAGTTACGGATTGATTACCAAAGATGACCGAACACGGCTTAAATTATGGAAAATTGCCTCTTATGATGGCGGTAATTTGACAAAAGATTTAAACAAATGCGGCAAGTTTTACCAAAAAAGCGTTAATAGATAATTAAAAAACCTGATAAAAAATGAGATGAAGCAAAACTTTTAATAAAAATTAAGCAGAAAAATTTGGAGAGGATGATGACGGTGATTCAACAGGATTTAAAGGTTTATCAGCAGCCGACCGAAGCGGACACGAGCAAACCATTGGGGCAAAAACTGGCAAAAAAACTGCAAGAGTTAGGGCTGTCTTGGTTAAAATCGGCGATTAACTCAAGCATTAAACAACAAAATAAGCCAAGCCCACCGCTTGACCGCAAAAGCAATTTGGCAACGCCCACCGCTAACTTGTCAACATCAGCGCCATTGAGCACTTTACAAGAAATTAAGGCTATGGCTTGCCAGCCGATTGCGATTTATCACGATCATCATTTATATTTTGCGCTAAAAGCCATCGGCTTGTTGCCAGATCGCGTCATTGAGCGCATCAATCGGCAAATTGGCGCGCCCACCAAAGCGGACTATCCAAACGCAGACGCGCATTTGCGCCTGATTTTTGGCATTAATCGTAAAATTCGCCAGCCGCTGGATTTGGCGCATTTGGTTGCTTTTCGGCGCCGCTTTGATGCTTATGTGGTGGCGCTACAATCGCCGATGGTTTGGCGAAATGCAAAGCTTGATCGATCGGCGACACTCAGCCATCCGTTGTGCCAAGCTATTTTTGGTAGCAAACGTTTTAGCCAAAACGTTCATTGGCAAGACCAACTGATTGCTAATGCCGATGACGGCGAGATGCTTATTCGCTGCTATCAATCCTGTTCGCAAGACCAAAAAAATAGCGCAAAATCCTTGCCAATACTGCTTTATTTTCACGGCGGCGGCTTTTGTATTGGCAATGTCGACACCCATCATGAGCTTTGCTATCAGCTTTGCGCCAAATCTGGCTGGACGGTCATTAGCGCCGATTACCGCTTAGCGCCCGAGTTTCCTGCGCCAACCGCGCTCAAAGACTGCCTTGCAGCTTTTGCTTGGGTATCGCGACATGCCAAAGATTTTGGGGCTTCAGCTGAAAATATCATTGTGGCAGGCGACAGCGCAGGCGGCTGCCTGTCAGCACTGGTGGCGCAGCAGTTGAGCAAAAGCCAGCATTTTGATTATCAAGATAAAAGCGCTCAAGAGCAAAGCCTTCAAGACGATGACATCAGCACTCAAATTTTTCGCCACGTTGCAGGGCTGACCCCGCCGATTGCTCAGCTAGCATTTTATCCAGTCACCGACAGCAATATCGATTATCCAAGCTGGTCGCTTTACGGCAAAGGCTTACTTCTCGATCATGAGGACGTGATGGTCTTTGACTCCGCTTATATCCAAAAAAGTGAGTTGATGCGATCACATGCGCTCATCTCACCGATGGCGGGGGACAACTCAAAACTTTGTCCAAGCTTTGTGGTTGCCGCCGAGCTTGATATTTTGCGCGATGAAGCCATCGCTTATGCAAAAAGTCTTGAGGCAGATGGCGTGGTTACCAAAACACATTTGGTCAATGGCGCGCCGCATGGATTTTTACATTTAGCTAGCGTTCACCACGGTCTTCATCAAGAAACCAATTTAATTATCAACGACTTCATTGCCTTTGTTCAGCCGTTAATCCACGACCAATCATCCTAGGTCGTGTCTTCAATTGGATAAGCCATAAATAATAGCTAGAATACTGCATCTATGGATATGATGCGAGAAATACGAGTCATGGCGAGAACAGCCCTAACAGATACGCTTTGGGAACAATTGCAATCAACAATGACACAGCATGGCTGCTATCAAACTCAAAACAGTC
>Ga0308157_10001512_pt1 | contig 46919 bp, 44 predicted proteins | sample PhyBR1_FD_201035 | JGI IMG/M metagenome (GOLD analysis project Ga0308157, IMG submission 201035) | Phyllosphere microbial communities from UC Gill Tract Community Farm, Albany, California, United States - DLSLB.R1 | ecosystem: Host-associated > Plants > Phyllosphere > Unclassified | place: USA... | reverse complement strand
TACACGGGTTCGAATCCCGTCGCCACCTCGTGAAAATTTAATAGCCTTCATAGGCGCGATTAGCGCAGCGGTAGCGCGCTTCCCTGACACGGAAGAGGTCACTGGTTCGATCCCAGTATCGCGCACGGAAGCCCCCGTGAGGGGGCTTTTGCATCCGCGGATGTAGCGCAGCTGGTAGCGCATCACCTTGCCAAGGTGAGGGTCGCGAGTTCGAGTCTCGTCATCCGCTCGGTATCGAAGAAGAGGTCCCTTCGGGGGCCTCTTCTTCGTTTTCTCGGCGCGCAGCCTCTCATCCGAGTCGTGCTTCTCTGTCGTCTGCCTCGGGTGGATACTGAAGCCATGGACCTCTTCGAATCCGCACGCACCGGAGACGCCGCCCTGCTTCAGGAGATCGACGACGGGGCCGACGTCGACACCGCGAACGAGAACGGCGACACTCTGCTGATGCTCGCCGTCTACCACGGCCACCCCGGCCTCGTGCGCGGCCTGATCGCGCGCGGAGCCGACCTCAACAGGCCTAACGCCAAGGGACTCGTCCCGCTCGCGGGAGCGGTGTTCAAGGGGCATGACGCCATCGTGCTCTCGCTCGTCGAAGCAGGCGCAGACGTCGACGCCGGCTCGCCGAGCGCGCGCGAGACAGCAGCGCAGTTCGGCCGCACGCTCCCCGCATAGGAGGGACCGGATCCTCCGGGACCTTAGAATGTATGGGTGACTACCGGATTTGATCTGTTCCCCGAGAAGAACATCGTCGCGATGCGCGTCGATGGCGTGCTGAAAGACCTCGCCATCGAGGTGACGGGCACGGAGACGGTCGAGGCGGTCACGATCGACAGCGAAGACGGGCTGAACATCCTGCGCCACTCCACGGCGCACGTGCTCGCGCAGGCCGTGCAGCGTCTGAACCCGGCCGCCAAACTCGGCATCGGCCCGTTCATCACCGACGGCTTCTACTACGACTTCCAGGTCGATGACCCCTTCTCTCCCGACGACCTTCGGGCGATCAAGAAGGAGATGCAGCGCATCGTCAAGGAAGGGCAGCGATTCGTTCGCCGTCCCGTCAGCGACGACGAGGCGCGCGCCGAGCTCGCGCAGGAGCCGTTCAAGATGGAGCTCATCGGGCTCAAGGGCGGCAAGAAGGAAGCCGCCGAGGGCGCGAGCGTCGAGGTCGGCGAAGGCGAACTGACGATCTACGACAACGTCGACCCCAAGACCGGCGATACGAAGTGGGGCGACCTCTGCCGCGGCCCGCACGTGCCGACGACGCGCATGGTCGGCAACGGATGGGATCTGTTCCGCGTCGCGGGCGCGTACTGGCGCGGCAGTGAGAAGAACCCGCAGCTGCAGCGCATCTACGGGACCGCATGGCCGACGAAGGATGAGCTCGTCGCCTACAAGGACCGCTTGGCCGAGGCCGCGAAGCGCGATCACCGCAAGCTCGGCAAGGAGCTCGACCTGTTCTCGTTCCCCGACGAGATCGGTTCGGGTTTGTCGGTCTGGCACCCGAAGGGCGGCGTGATCCGCGGCGAGATGGAACAGCATGCTCGCCAGCAGCACATCAATAACGGCTACACCTACGTGTACACGCCGCACATCGCCAAGAGCGACCTGTTCAGCACCTCGGGCCACCTCGCGACGTACGCCGATGGCATCTGGCCGCCCATCCGCATGGATGAGGAGCGCGACGACGAGGGCAACGTCACCAAGCAGGGCGCCGATTACTACCTGAAGCCCATGAACTGCCCGATGCACATCCTGATCTACAAGGAGCGCGCACGCAGCTACCGGGACCTGCCGCTGCGCTTCGCCGAGAACGGCACCGTGTACCGCAACGAGCTGTCGGGCGCGCTGCACGGACTCACCCGCGTGCGCGGGTTCACGCAGGACGACTCGCACCTGTTCGTCACGCATGAGCAGCTCGAATCCGAGGTGACGAAGGTGCTCGAGTTCATCGTCTCGATGCTGCGCGACTTCGGCCTCAGCGACTTCGAGCTCGAGCTGTCGATGCGCGACGACGAGAAGTCGAAGTGGATCGGCACGGACGAGTTCTGGGAGGACTCCACGAACGCGCTGCGCAACGTCGCGGTCGCGAGCGGTCTGAAGCTCACCGAGGTACCGGGCGAGGCAGCGTTCTACGGGCCGAAGATCGACCTGAAGACGCGTGATGCGCTGGGACGCGTCTGGCAGTTGTCGACCGTGCAGGTCGATCCGAACCTGCCTGAGCGCTTCGACCTCGAGTACGCCGCAGCCGACGGCACGAAGAAGCGCCCGATCATGATCCACCGCGCGCTGTTCGGATCCATAGAACGCTTCTTCGCGATCCTCCTCGAGCACTACGCCGGCGATTTCCCGCTGTGGCTCGCGCCCGTGCAGATCATGGGTGTTCCGGTCGCCGACGAGTACGGCGACTACTTGAACGATGCGGCCGACAGATTCCGCGCTGCGGGCGTGCGCGTCGACGTCGACCACTCCGACGATCGCATGCCGAAGAAGATCCGCACGCACACGACGCACAAGGTGCCGGTGATCATGATCGCGGGGGAGCAGGACCGCTCCGCCGGCACCGTGTCCTTCCGATTCCGCGACGGATCTCAGCGCAACGGCATTCCGTTGGACGAGGCGGTCGCGCTCATCACGGGGCTCGTCGAACAGAAGAAGCTCGTGCTCTCCGACGAGGACGCCGTGCTGGAGACGGTGTGACGGGTCCCCGCGAGGAATTCGCACAGCTCGAGCCGCAGAGCGAGTTCGGCGGGGTCCACGACGCCTTTCAGCGCCTGTGGACTCCGCACCGCATGGCATATATCCAGGCGGGAGCCGACGCCAATCGCGGCAGCGGATGCCCGTTCTGCGCCGCACCCGAGAAATCCGACGAAGACGGTCTCATCGTGCACCGCGGCGAGTCGGCGTTCGTGCTGCTCAACCTGTTTCCGTACAACGCCGGCCACATGCTGGTCTGCCCCTACCGGCACGTAGGAACCTACGACGAGGCGACGCCCGACGAGATCGACGAGATCGCGCGACTCACGCAGACCGCGATGCGAGTGCTGCGCGAGACCGCGGGCTGCCACGGCTTCAACATCGGCATGAACCAGGGTGAGGTCGCCGGAGCGGGTGTCGAAGAGCACCTGCACCAGCACATCGTGCCGCGGTGGACCTCGGATGCCAACTTCTTCCCGATCATCGCCCGCACGAAGGCGCTGCCGCAGCTGCTCGGCGACGTGCGACTCGCAGTGGCCGACGCCTGGCCGGCCTGAACCTCGCCGAGTCTCCGGCGGAGCGGAAGCCGTGCGGCCGGCGTGTCAGTCGTTGTCAGGTGTACAGCGAGATCGGTTGGTTCTCGCCGTTGAGCACGTAGGCGCCGATCTCGAGCCGCTTGAAGTCGACCGGGTCGTGCAGTGAGTGCGTGCGGATATTGCGCCAGTGCAGATCGAGACCGGTCGATGCCTTGGCCGAACTCGAGCCCGTGACCTCGAACACGCGGTGCGCGGCATCGAGAGCGGTTTCGTTCGTGACGACCTTCAGGCGAGCGATGTCGACCGCGATGTGGCCGCGGTCCTCACTCGTCACGGCGGATCCGCGCGCGACGACCGCGTCGAAGTCCTCGCCGACGCGATCGGCGAGCGCCTCCGCGGCGGCGATCTTCGCGTCGAGGTCGCCGACGATCCGCTGCGTGAAGGGATCGTCGCGGTAGCGGTCCGCGGTGGACAGGAACCACGATCCGCGGCGCTGGCGCACGAGCTCGATGCCCTGCGCGAGGGCGCCCTGGGCGATGCCGAGGTAGAGATTGCCGAAGGAGAGCTGGATCGCGGGCGTGAAGAGGCTGCTGAACGGTTCGTCACCGCCCCAGGCGATGACGTCGTCCTCGTCGATCGCGACGTCGTCGAACCTCACCGATCCGCTGGCTGACTGACGCTGCCCGAGCGCATCCCAGTCGCCGAGCGGCGCGACGCCGGCGCGGGCGCGCTCGACGACCACGGTGAGACCGCGCCCGTCGTCGTCCCCGCCGCGAACGGTGCCGCTCACGAGGATCACGTCGCCTGCCGAGGCACCCGTCGAGAAGCGCTTCGTACCGCGCAGCGTCCAGCCGCCGGCGGTCGGTTCGAACGCCAGGTCCGGATCCGTCGGATTGACGGAGTCGCCCCAGATCCAGCGGTGCGCGGCCGAGGCGCGGTACCAGCGTTCGCCGACGTCCGGCGTCGCGGCGAAGCCTGCGTTCGACTCGTTCACGTAGTGGTAGGCGAGCACCTGGGCGACGGACGCATCCGTGCGGGCGAGCGTGCGGATCACGGCCACCGCCGTGCTCCACGTCGCGCCCTGGCCACCGAACTCCGACGGGACGAGCAGTGTGGTCAGGCCCGACTCGCGCAGCAGGTCGAGCTGGGGCAGCGGATCCTCTCCCGTGCGATCGCGCTCGAGCACGTCAGCGCCGAGCGTCTTCGCGACGTCCTCGGCGACGGCGACGAAGCGCCGGCGTTCGTCCTGAACGCTCATCGTGCGGTCTCCTCTGCCCAGGCCGGACCGGACGCATCCGCGACGCTCGCGCTGCCGGTGAGCGAACCTCGATGGCGGCGCGCGGGATGCCACTCGGGCACCGTCGCGGATCCGTCGCCCGTCAGGCGGCCGCGGAGAGTGCCCTCGGGATACTCGTCCCATACGCGGCCGCGGCGGCGCAGCTCGGGAATGAGGTGCTCGACGATCTGCTCGAACGAACCGGGAGTGACGACGTACGCGAGGTTGAAGCCGTCGATGCCGCCGACTTCGATCCAGCGCTCGAGTTCGTCGGCCGCGGTCGCGGGGCCGCCGACGATCACGGGGCCGATACCGCCGATGCCCACGTACTCGGCGATGTCGCGCGGCGTCCACTTGCGGTCGGCGTCATAGGTCGTGAACGCTGCGAGAGCGGACCGCGCGGCGTCGGTGTCGACGTACTCCAGCGGCGTGTCCGGGTCGTACGTCGACAGGTCGAGGCCCGACCAGCCGCCGTACAGCGCGAGAGCGCCCTCGACCGACACGTAGCGGCGGTACTCCTCCTCGAGCGCGCGCGCCTGCTCGTCGGTTGCTGCGACGATCACGGTCGCGAGCACGAGGATCTTCACAGTGTCGGCGGGGCGTCCGTTCCCCTCGGCGCGCGTGCGAATGTCGTCCGTGATCGGTCGGGTCTGCTCGGGAGTGAGGCCGTTGATGAAGATCGCTTCGCCGTGCTTCGCGGCGAACTCTCGCCCTCGGGGCGAGGCGCCGGCCTGGAAGATGACCGGAGTGCGCTGCGGGCTCGGTTCAGAGAGGTGGAATCCGGGCACCCGGAAATGCTCGCCCGCGTGCTGGATCGGGTGGACCTTCGTCGCATCGGTGAAGACGCCGGTCGCGCGGTCGCGGAGCACCGCGCCGTCCTCCCAGGACGCCTCCCACAGCTTGTACGCGACGTCCAAGAACTCTTCGGCGACGCCGTAACGGTCGTCGTGCGCCATCTGCGCCTCTCGGCCCAGGTTGCGCGCGGCCGAATCGAGATAGCTCGTGACGACGTTCCAGCCGACGCGACCGTCGGTGAGGTGGTCAAGCGTCGAGAAGCGGCGGGCGAGCGCATAGGGGTGGTCGTAGGTCGAAGCGACCGTGATGCCGAAACCGAGATGCTCGGTCGCATACGCCATCGCCGAGATCGGGACGATCGGGTCGCCGAGCGGCACCTGGTCCGCGTCGGTCAGCGCCGCCTCGGCGGAGCCGCGCCACACGTCGTACACGCCGAGCACATCGGCGAGGAACAGAGCATCGAATCCGCCTCGCTCGAGGAGCTTGGCCAGCTCGACCCACTCGTCGAGCGACGTGTATCGGTCCGCTCGGTTGTCGGGGTGGCGCCACAGGCCCGGGGCCTGGTGCGTGACGCACGACATGTCGAATGCATTGAGGATGATGCGCTTCATTGCAGTGTCCGTTCCTTCCGGTCGCTTCACGTTAGGGGCGCAACGGGCCGCCGGCGCGATCGTGAGACGGCGCATTACGTCATGTTTCGTTGTGCTACGGCGCGTGTCGGACTGCTACGGACCGGCTTGGCTCGCGCCCGACCCGGCCCCGAGACTCGACTTCACCGAGTGCCGTCCGCACCGGCCTGATATTGACAACGGAGTACCGCATGAACCGATCCCGCAGAGCACGCGTCGTCTCCCTCTCCTCGGCGGTCATCGTGATGGCGGGCACCGGTGCCCTCGCCAGTTGCTCTTCGGGGGCCGATGGTGCGGAGGGAGAGCAGGAACTCACGATCCTCTTCAACGAATCGCACGAGGGCGCCTCGGAGTGGCTCGCGCAGGCGTACGAGGAGAAGACGGGCGTGAAGATCACTCCAGTGCTGACGCCCTACGACGAGATCGCCTCCAACCTCGCGCTCGATCAGCAGTCGGGCGCGAATACGATCGACGTCGCCGCGCCCTGGTACGTCTCGCTCGGCGATCTCGCCGCCGATGGCGTGATCCAGGACCTGACCCAGTGGGTCGACGAAACACCGGTGCTCGACGTGGACGACTTCATCCCCTCGATCTGGGAGCCGTACTCGACGCTCGACGGCAAGATCTACGGCATCCCGTTCGACGGCGACACGCACGTGCTGTTCTACAACAAGGAGATCCTCGAGCGCAACGGCTTCGATGCGCCGCCCGCAACGTGGGACGAGTACCTCGAGCAGGCCACGACCATCACCGAGAATGAGAGCGCCGACGGCGTGTACGGCGCCTCGGTCTTCGGCCAGCAGTCGCCGTTGATCCTCGGCGCGAGCTTCGCGAACCGCCTGGCTGGTTTCGGCGGATCGTTCCTCGACGAGAACGGCGAGCCGACGCTCGATACCCCGGAGGCTGCAGCCGCAGCACAGGCGCTCGTCGACATCGACGACGTCGCCCTGCCGACGCCGGCCGAGACCGATTTCGGTGCGGGGAACTCAGCGTGGTTCGCCGGGAAGGTCGCGTTCATCGAGAACTGGACCGACCTCGGCGTGCAGAGCGAGTCGGACTCGACCGGCAGTGAGGTCGCAGGCAAGTGGGGGGTGTCCCTGCTGCCCGTCGGGGAGGAGGGACAGGACCCCCGCGCGTCGCTCGTATCGGGCTTCAGCTGGGTCATCTCCGGAAATACCGAGAAGCGCGAGCTCGCGGAAGACTTCATCGAGTATGCGGCCTCCAGCGAGGTCAACGCCGCGCTGCTGACTGCCGAGCCGCCCACGGGCGTCGACCCCAGCCGCCTGTCGTCGCTCGAGGACGAGACCTACGGCGAGCAGTTCCCCGAGATCCAGGAGGTCAACCGGGCGACACTGACCGATGCGCTCGCCTGGCCGACCGGGAAGAACTCGACGCAGGCGGCGCAGGTGCTCACGGACGAGCTGGCCGCGCTCATCGCCGGCACCGGCGGCACGGCGGACGAGACCATGCAGCGGGTCCAGGAGAAGTGGCAGACGCTGCTGGCCGATGACTGATCTCAAAGCTCGGCGCCGGCGAAGCGGGGCACGGTGGGTGCGGCGGGGATTCGTCGCACCCACCGTGCTGGTCACGGTGGTGCTCGGTCTCTATCCGCTGGTGTTCATCGTCGGCGCAGCAGTGACGGAGTCGAGCCTCGGCAAGCCCTTCCAGGACTTCGTCGGCGCCGATCAGATCACCGCTGCCGCCGCAGACGCCGGTGTGGTCGGATCGCTCGTCCGGGGCACGGTCTACGCGCTCGTCGTAGCCGCGGCCTCGACGCTGTTCGGCACCGCGACAGCTCTCGCGCTCTGGCGGTCGGCGTTCGCGGGGTCCGCGGCCCGTATCATCCTGCTCCTGCCGCTCGCTCTCCCGCCCGTGGTCGTCGGCGTGCTCTGGCGACTCATCTTCACGCCGAACGGCGGTCTGCTCGACACGATCCGAAGGATGATCGCGCCGGGCACGGAGCCGATCGCAATCCTGTCGGATCCGGTCCTCGCGATCGTCGGCATCGCTGTCGCCGATGTCTGGGAATGGACCCCGCTGATCACGATCCTCGTCTTCGCGGCGCTGCTCGGAATCGACCGCGAGGTCATGGAGGCGGCATCGCTCGACGGCGCGCACGGCCTCCGCCTGCTCCGCGAGGTCGCGGTGCCGGCCGTGCTCGGCACCATCGCGGCGACCTTCGTCATCCGCCTCATTCTCGCGCTCAAGATCTTCGACCTCGTCGACGTCATGACCAAGGGCGGACCGGGCGAGGCGACGACCGTGCCGGCGTGGCTGGTCTGGAAGGCCGCCATCGAGCAGTTCGATGTCGGGCGCGGAGCGGCGATCACGCTGCTCCTCGCCGTCGTCGTCAGTCTGCTCACGCTGCCCCCGATCCTGATCGCAAGGAGGAGCCATGGCTGAGCGCGCCGCGGCCGACGGCCGCCGTTCGTCCCGCGTCGCGAGCGCATGGCTCGTCGCGGCGCTCGCGGTATCGGCCGTCCCGATCCTCTATCTCGCGTCCGTGTCGTTCATGACACAGGGCGAGGTCGCGGCGGGACGACTGTTCCCCGCTCACCCCACGCTCGCACACTGGACCGGGGCTGTGGCGGGACCGGTTCCGAGGGCCATCGCGAACTCGCTAGTCGTTTCGGTCGTGAGCGCGGCCGTCACGTTAGTGCTGGCGCTCCCGGCGGCTTGGGCGATCGTTCGGCATCGTACGGGGGGACGGCTGCTGGCCGGTACCTTCCTCGCGCCGTGGCTGCTGCCGCCGATCGTCGCCATCGTTCCGCTGTTCGTGCTGCTGCGCGTGCTCGGGCTCAACAACACGCTCACCGGTCTGACCCTGCTGTACGCGATCATGAACGTCGGCCTCGCCGTGTGGCTGCTCGAGGGCTTCGTGCGCCGCCTGCCTGTCGAGCTGGAGGAGGCAGCGCGGCTCGACGGTGCGGGGGAGCTCGGCGTGCTCGCGAGGATCGTCGCGCCGCTCGCCGGACCGGCGCTCGTCGCGGTCGGTGTGATCCTCGTCATTCTGAGCTACAACGAGTACCTGTTCGCGGCGTTCGTCACGCAGAGCGATCAGTCGCGCACGGTTCCGGTCGTCATCAGCCTTATGCTCAGCGAGCGGGTCCAGGACTTCGGCAAGGTCGCGGCCGCCTCCCTCATGGGGGCGATCCCGCCGCTCGCCATCGCGGGGCTGCTGCAGAGGAAACTGGTCGAGGGACTCACGTCCGGCGCCGTGAAGTAGCGCTCGTCCGGGCGGCGCTCACATGCTCGCGGCGATCGCGGCGGCCAGTGCCTCCTGTGCGTCGTCGTCGAGCTCGTGCGCCGTGACGCGCACGTGGTGAGACGGATCCGCATGCGCGGCGACGCGGAATTCGTCGCCCGATCGCACGATCCAACCGCGATCCCGCAGCCGCGCGGTCACGCTCTGCGCTGGCGCTGTGACGGGAACCCAGATGCTCAGCCCGTCCGATGGCGGGCAGGAGATGCCGTGGCGGGCGAGCGCGGCGCGGAAGGCCTCGTTACGGGCCGAGTAGTGCACTCCGGCACGCTCGATATCCGCGCGCACCGCATCATCGGTGACGAGCGCGAGCACAAGCCTCTGCAGCAGGTGGCTGACCCACGCCGTGCCCGGCCGCAGCCGCATGCCCAGCCGGTCGGTGGTGTGGGCATCGGATGCGACGAGCGCGACGTTCATGTCGGGCCCGAGGAACTTCGACACGCTGCGCACCAGCGCCCATCGTTCGTGACCCGGCGCGATGAGCGAATGGAATCCGCGGCGAGACAGCAGCGAGAAGTGGTCGTCCTCGACGAGCAGCACGTACGGATGATCGGCGAGGATCGCACGGAGCTCCTCGGCGCGTTCGGCGGAGAGCGACACGCCCGTGGGGTTCTGCGCACGCGGTGTGAGCACGACGGCGCGCGCGCCCGCGTCGAGCGCCGCACGCAGGCCGTCGGCCGTCATTCCTTCGTCGTCGAGCGGCACGGGAGCCGCGCGGTACCCGCCGATCCGAAGCGTGTGAATCCCGGTCAGAAACCCAGGGTCCTCGATGGCGACGAGGTCGCCGGGCGTGAGCAGGGCGGTGAACAGACGGTCGAGCGCGTCGGATGCGCCGCTCGTCACGGTCACCCGCAGCGCGTCGGCATCGAGTCCGAGGTCGGAGGCGAGGAACGCGCGCGCCCAGCCCTCGAAGCCGGGGTCGACGACGGGCGAGCCGTACAGCACGGGGCGCCCGGCGACCTGCGCGAGAGCGCGTGACGGATCCGGGATGAAACGAGGATCCGGGTTGCCGGCTCCGACGTCTCGTGCGCCGTCGTCGCGCGAGAAGCCTTCTTGCGCGACGGGATCCGGTGAGACGATCCGCGTGCCGCTGCGGCCGGCCGAGGCGACGACGCCGGAGGTCGCGAGCTGTCGATACGCGGCCACCGCGGTGTTGCGGTTGATGCCGAGCTGCTCAGCGAGCGCGCGCACAGGGGGCAGCGCATCGCCCGGGGCGAGTACCCCGCGGTCCACGAGACGACGAACGCTGTCGGAGATCTCGGCTGCGGTGGTTCCGACGATATGGGGGCCGGTCGGTGCGGAAGGCGTCACCTGTGCATCAGCTCCCTCGTGATCGTCGTGGCGTGCGGGTCAAGCCTACTGTTCCGCGGGTGTACTCTTTGACCTAGATCAATGTTTGGCCTAGGTCATAAAACGACACATAAGGGAGCAGCATGACCACGAACGCCACAGGAACCGCACGCGTGAAGCGCGGGCTCGCCGAGATGCTCAAGGGCGGCGTGATCATGGACGTCGTCACCGCCGAGCAGGCCAAGATCGCCGAGGACGCCGGCGCGGTCGCGGTGATGGCGCTCGAGCGGGTGCCCGCGGACATTCGTGCGCAGGGCGGCGTCGCGCGCATGAGCGATCCGGATCTCATCGACGGCATCATCGACGCCGTGTCGATCCCGGTGATGGCGAAGGCGCGCATCGGACACTTCGTCGAGGCTCAGGTGCTGCAGAACCTCGGCGTCGATTACATCGACGAGTCCGAGGTGCTCTCGCCCGCCGACTACGTGAACCACATCGACAAGTGGGGTTTCGACGTGCCGTTCGTGTGCGGTGCGACGAATCTCGGGGAGGCGCTGCGCCGCATCACGGAGGGCGCCGCCATGATCCGCTCGAAGGGCGAGGCGGGCACGGGAGACGTGTCGGAGGCGGCGCGCCACATCCGCCAGATCACGGGTGAGGTGCGGGCGCTCGCCGGCAAGACTGCCGACGAGCTGTACGTGGCTGCGAAGGAGCTGCGGGCGCCGTACGAGCTCGTCACCGAGGTCGCACGAACGGGCGCGCTGCCGGTCGTGCTCTTCACAGCGGGCGGGGTCGCAACGCCCGCGGACGCCGCGATGATGATGCAGCTCGGCGCCGATGGCGTGTTCGTGGGATCGGGCATCTTCAAGTCGGGCGATCCCGCATCGCGCGCGAAGGCCATTGTCAAGGCGACGACCTTCCACGACGATCCGTCGGTGATTGCGGAGGTGTCGCGCGGCCTCGGCGAGGCGATGGTCGGCATCAACGTGTCCGACCTCGCGGCACCCCACCGCCTCGCCGAACGTGGCTGGTAGCGCGCGACGGGTCGGGATCCTCGCACTCCAGGGCGATGTCGCCGAGCACGAGCTCATGCTGGAAGCGCTCGGCGCACAGGTCGTGCGCGTGCGGCGACCCGAGGAGCTCGAGAGCATCGACGGCCTCGTGCTGCCGGGCGGGGAGTCGTCGACGATCGATAAGCTCGCTCGCGCGTTCGGCCTGCGGGATCCGCTGGTCGAGCTCATTCGGTCCGGCCTGCCCGTGTACGGTACGTGCGCGGGCATGATCCTGCTCGCCGACCGCCTTGTGGACGCAATCACAGGGCAGCAGACCCTGGGCGGCCTCGATGTGACGGTGCGCCGCAATGCCTTCGGGCGGCAGAGCGAGTCGTTCGAGACCGACCTCGAGTTCGGTGAGCTGGGCGATCCGCCGGTGCGCGCAGCCTTCATCCGTGCCCCGGTCATCGAGGAGGTGGGTCCGGCAGCGCGGGCGCTCTCGGCACTGCCGGACGGGCGCGTAGTCGCGGCCGAGCAGGGCACGATTTTCGCCACGTCCTTCCATCCCGAGCAGACCAGAGACCCCCGCCTCCACGAGCGCTTTCTCGCGAAACTCTGAGCGCGCGGGCGTGCTCGGGAGGAGTACCTCCGCGCGTCGGAGGAGATCCGCGCTGGGGAGGAGCTCTGCAGCGCCGGGATCCTCCAGGGCGCGGAGTTCCTCCTGAGCGCGACGGATCCCCTCCGGATCGCGGCGCGCGTTGCGGAGGATCCGTGTGGTGTTGGGGAGGAATCCGGCGGTCAGGAGGAGCGTCTGCGCCTACGAGCCCTCCCGAGTGCAGAATTCCTCCCGCGTGCGTCGGATGTCCTCCCGTTCCGCTGCGCTTCGCGGAGGAGATCCGCGGGGCTCGGGCGGAGATCTGCTTGGGGGAGGAAGTGCTGTAACGCCACGCCCTCCGGCGTGCAGATCTCCTCCGACATACCGCGCGGCGGTGTGTGCAGGCTGTCCGGGAGCACAGGCCGCCCGTCGGGTAGGCAGGACGCGGCAACGGGGAGGAAGTCCGCAGACGGGAGGGGCTTGGGTGACGCCGCGTCCTCCGGAATGCAGAAATCCTCCGAAAGGCGGGCGCATTCCTCCCGCGCGCGTCGCGGCGCACAGGCACACGCACCTCACGGCACACGTGCCCCGGCGCCCAGCCTCAGCGCAGCTGACGCGGTGCGAACTCCATGCGCGGCGCCGCATAGTGCTGCTGCGCATCGATCAGCTTCAGCTCGTTCGTTGAGGCCGCGTGGGTGATCTCGAGGAGGCCGAACACGCTCGAGGCCGTGCGGGCGAGCGCATCGGCCGCGTCGCGCGATGCGACGTAGTGGCTTGTGAACAGCGCGGCCGTCACGTCGCCCGATCCGTTCGCTTTCAACGGCAGGTACGGAGTGGTGACGATCCACGCGCCCGAGTCATCGATCGCCATCATCTCGATCGTGCCCTCGTCGCGGTCGGGGCGCTCGACGCTCGTGACCAGCACCGTGCGCGGACCCGTCTCGCGCGCGGCGTCCGCCGCCGCGAGCGTCTCGTCGATCGTGTGCGGATCGGTGCCGGTGAGGTACCCGAGTTCGAACTGATTCGGCGTGATGATGTCGGCGACCGGCACGACCTTGTCGCGCAGGAGATCGGGGATCGCGGGTGCGACGAAGCAGCCCGACTTCGCATTTCCCATCACAGGATCGCAGGAGTACAGCGCGTGCGGATTCGCAGTCTTCACGCGCGCAACGGCATCGATGATGACATCCGCGATGCCCTCCGAGCCCTGGTAGCCGCTCAGCACTGCATCGAGCGACGAGAAGGCGCCGCGCTCTTCGACGCCGGTAATGACGTCGGCGACGTCCTGCGGCGCCATGACCGGCCCCCGCCATGAACCGTAGCCCGTGTGGTTCGAGAAGTTCACGGTGTACACCGGCAGGACCTCGACCCCGATGCGCTGCATGGGGAACACTGCCGCCGAGTTGCCCGCGTGGCCGAACGCGACCGCTGACTGGATCGAGAGAATCTGCATCACTCGATCATGCCACCATGGACGTGTGACAAAACGCGGAATGTGGGTCGGCGGCGCGATCGCACTTGTCGTCATTGCGGTCATCGCTGCGGCATTCATCGTGTGGCCGCGCAGCGACGGCGCTCCGCAGGCGGCACCGTCCGCACCGCCGCCGATGACCCCCACGGCGACCGCGACTCCCTCGCCCAACCCGAGCGGCCCGCCCGCGAACGACGCGGACTACGAGGCCGCGGATCTCCCGATCGACGACGTGTTCCTCGTCCGTCCGGAACTCCCCGTCGACGACGACCCGCAGGGCGAGGTGCTGCCGCTGATCGCCTCGCCGCGCGAGACGGAGGGCGCTCCCGTGTTCGCGGATCCGGAGGGCGAGCCGGTCGCCTGGCTGCCTCAGGAGCAGACGTACGGCGGCACGGACCTGCCGGTCGTCGAGATGCACCAGTCGTGGGTGAAGGTGCTGCTCGTCGGTCGCCAGGCGCGGGCGGGCGAGGGCGACGCAGGGCAGGTCGCGGGTTGGCTGCGCGTGAGCGACGTGGTGCTGACGCCGAACGATGTCTCTGTCGAAGTCGATCTCGCCGCGCAAACGGTCGACATCGTCCGGAACGAGGGATCCGAAGGAACTCGCGAGCGGCTCGCCGAGGACTTCGCGTGGGGCACGGACGCGACGCCGACGCCGGTCGGGCGCACGTTCATCATGCACATCGAGTCGGTGCCGTCGCTCGGATACACGCGGGGTCATCCGATCGTCTATCTCGGCGCGCAGTCGACGACTCTCGCCGGGTTCGACGGGCAGGACGTCGCCGTCACGGCGTTCCACTATCACGATGTGCGCTCCGGGGCGATCTCGAACGGGTGCATCCGCGTAGACGCAGACGTGACTGCGCGGCTGGCGGAGCTTCCGCTCGGCACGCCCGTCATCATCTCGTGAGCGTGGGGCCGCCGGTCGCGCGCGTAAACTGTCGAGAGACATCCGAGGAGGCATATGTCTGGACACTCCAAGTGGGCGACCACGAAGCACAAGAAGGCAGTGATCGACGCCAAGCGTGCGAAGTCGTTCGCCAAGCTCATCAAGAACATCGAGGTCGCGGCCCGCATGGGCGGTCCCGACCTGCAGGGAAACCCGACCCTGTACGACGCCGTGCAGAAGGCGAAGAAGACGTCGGTCCCGAACGACAACATCGACCGCGCGCTCAAGCGCGGAGCAGGTATCGGCGGTGAGGCGGTTGAGTACACCACGATCATGTACGAGGCGTACGGCCAGGGCGGCACCGCGATGCTCATCGAGTGCCTGACGGACAACAAGAACCGCGCAGCCGCCGACGTGCGCACCGCTGTCACGCGCAACGGCGGCAACATGGCGGATCCCGGCAGCGTGTCGTTCAACTTCGAGCGCAAGGGCGTCATCGTCGCGACGGGCGCCGGCACGACCGAGGACGACGTTATGATGGTCGCCCTCGAGGCGGGCGCGGAGGAGATCGAGCCGCATCCCGACGGTTACGAGATCATCACCGAGGCGAGCGACATGGTCGCCGTGCGTCAGGCGCTGCAGGCGGCCGACATCGACTACGAGTCCGCCGACGCGGAGTTCGTGCCGAACGTCAAGGTGCCGCTCGACGCTGAGACCGCGCGAAAGCTGTTCAAGCTCATCGATGCGCTCGAAGACCTCGACGACGTGCAGAACGTCTTCACGAACCTCGATCTCACGCCCGAGGTGCAGGCAGAGCTCGACGCGCACGACGAGGAATGACCGCTCTCGCTCGAAACGCCCCGCGGCAGCAGCACCGCCCGTCGCGGGGCGTCTAGCGTTGATGCCATGACCGTTCGCGTGCTCGGAATCGACCCCGGCCTCACCCGATGCGGAATCGGTGTCGTCGACGTGGCGGCCGATCGGTCTGCGACGCTCGTGCATGTGGGTGTGATCCGCTCACCCGTCGACGCGGCTCCGGGGGACCGGCTCGCGGTCATCGCCCGAGGTATCCGCGAGGTGCTCGATGCACACAACCCGGACGTCGCCGCGGTCGAGCGCGTGTTCGCGCAGCACAACGTCGCGTCGGTCATGGGAACGGCACAGGCATCGGGCGTCGCGCTCATGCTCGCGGCAGAACGCGGGCTGCCGACGGCAACGCACACGCCGAGCGAGGTGAAGGCGGCGATCACGGGGTACGGATCCGCCGAGAAGCAGCAGGTGCAGCACATGGTTGCCCGGGTGCTCGGCCTTGCGGAGGTGCCGAAGCCCGCGGACGCCGCGGACGCGCTCGCGATAGCGCTGTGCCACGCGTGGCGCTCGGGCTCATCGGCCGCTCCGGGGGCACAAGCCGTGCAGACGCCGGCGCAGCGCGCGTGGGCGGAAGCGGAGAAGCGGTCGCGTGTTGCTCGAACAAAGTTACGAAACGCCCGATAGCCTGGATCGATGATCTCCTCCGTTCGCGGCACCGCCCTGCACGCCGGCGTCGATACCGTCGTCATCGAGGTCTCGGGCGTCGGGTTCTCCGTTGCCGTTCCGCCGGATGTCGCGCGCACGTCGCGCTCCGGGCACGAGCTCTTCCTGCACACGCACCTCGTCGTACGCGAAGACGCGCTGAGCCTGTACGGCTTCGCATCCCGGGATGAGCTCGACGTGTTCGGAGTGCTCCTCGGCATCGGCGGCGTCGGGCCGAAGTCCGCGCTCGGCATCCTGTCGGCGCTTACGATCGACCAGATCGCGGCCGCTGTCGAAGACGAAGACGACAAGCCGTTCCGCAAGGTCAGCGGCATCGGGCCCAAGACGGCCAAACTCATCGTGCTGCAGCTGCAGGGCAAGCTGCAGGCCCCTGCAGCGCGTGAGGCGCCCGGCGCGTCCGCGCCTGCGTCCGTCACGGCGCAGGTCACGGTCGCCGTCGCGGGCCTCGGCTGGCCGGAGCGCACGGCCGCGGATGCCGTCGAGCGCGCCGCGCAGGGCGCATCGGACGCCGACCGCGCCTCGGTGCAGGCGCTGCTGCGCCTAACACTTGCAGCCCTCGGCCCCGCGAACACGGGCGGTGCTCGTGTCTGACCCCGCCGTGTCACCTGAGCCGCAGGACGAGACAGAGCTCGCCGTCGAGGGCGCTCTGCGCCCCCAGAGCCTCGGCGAGTTCGTCGGGCAGCAGAAGGTGCGCGGTCAGCTGCAGCTGCTGCTCGACGCGGCCGCGATGCAGGATCGCCCCGCCGATCACATCCTGCTCGCGGGGCCTCCGGGGCTCGGAAAGACCACCCTTGCGATGATCGTGGCGCACGAGGCGGGCCGGCCGCTGCGCATGTCGAGCGGCCCGGCCATCCAGCATGCCGGCGACCTTGCGGCGGTGCTCTCGAGCCTCACGCCCGGAGAGGTGCTGTTCATCGACGAGATCCATCGCATGGCGCGCGCCGCCGAGGAGATGCTCTACCTCGCGATGGAGGACTTCCGCATCGACATCATGGTCGGCAAGGGTGCGGGCGCGACGAGCATTCCCCTCGACCTCGCTCCGTTCACCCTCGTGGGCGCGACGACGAGGTCCGGTCTGCTGCCGAACCCGCTGCGCGACCGCTTCGGCTTCACAGCGCACCTCGAGTATTACGAGTCGGAGGAGCTCGAGCGGGTGGTCGAGCGCTCGGCATCGGTGATCGGGATCGACCTCGATGCCGACGAACGCAGTGAGATCGCTCGTCGCTCGCGCGGCACGCCGCGCATCGCGAACCGCCTGCTGCGACGCGTCCGCGACTGGACGCTCGTCCACGGCGGCGGCGAGGTATCGCTCTCAGGCGTGAGATCCGCCCTTGAGCTCTACGACGTCGACGCGATCGGACTCGACAGGCTCGACCGCGCCGTGCTCGACGCGCTCGTGCAGCGGTTCCGCGGCGGCCCCGTCGGGCTGTCGACCCTTGCGGTGGCGGTGGGGGAGGAAGCCGATACGGTGGAGAGTGTCGTGGAGCCGTATCTGGTGCGCATCGGCTTCATGGGGCGCACGCCTCGTGGTCGAGTGGCGACTCCCTATGCGTACGCTCACTTGGGCGTGCCGGCACCGGCCGATGCCATATAATCTTGACGATGTGCCGGGATATTCCCGGACTGCTGGGCGCTGAACGCGATACCCACGAAAATCTGACCCGCGAAAGGCCCTCCCGCTCTATGGACATCATTCTTCTCGTCGTTGCCGGCGCTCTGCTCATCTTCATGTTCTGGAGCTCGTCGCGTCGCCGCAAGAAGATGCAGGAGGAGGAGCACAAGCGCCAGCAGTCGCTCACGCCGGGCACGCCGGTCATGACTCGCTCCGGCCTCTACGGCACGCTCGTCGAGTTCGACGCCGACGACCTGACGAAGCGTGCGATCATCGCCATCGCGCCGGGCGTCGAGGTCGCGGTGCACGCGCAGACGATCACGATCGATCAGGAGTCGCTGCAGGAGGACGAGCCGGAGGAGTACGACGACGAGGTCGATTCCGATGATGAGCTCGTCGACGAGGCCGAGAACGAAACCCTCGAGGAGCAGCTCTTCGACGACGTGCGCGTCGACGACGAGCAGACGTCGGATGAGACCGACGAGCGCAAGAACGATTGATCTCCTGACCACCGGCGACTGACGTAAGGGCTCCACTGTCGTGGCGATTTCCACTCCCACGCGCCATGCTTGGCGCGCACTAGTCGGACTGCTCGGTCTGACTCTCGTCCTGTTCGGCGCGAACGCGCTCGGCGTGCACGTGTTCAAGGAAGGCACGTGGGTTCCCGAGCTCGCGCTCGACCTGCAGGGCGGCACGCAGATCATCATGGAGGCCGACACCGACGGTGCCACTCCGACGAATGAGCAGATGAGTCAGGCGGTGGAGATCATCCGCCAGCGCGTCGACGCGTCCGGTGTGTCCGAGGCACAGATCACGACGCAGGGTTCCGACCAGCTCGTCGTCGCACTGCCCGGCAACCCCGATGAGGCGCAGCGCGAGCGCATCGAAGCGAGCGCTCAGATGCAGCTCCGCCCCGTGCTGTACGCCACGACGCCCGCGACGAGCTTCGTCGGCGACGACGGCGAGTCGACGCCTTATCCGACCCCTGCGCCCACCCTCGCGGATGAGCCGACGGTCGAGCCGACGGATCCGAGCGACCTGAACTGGGTCACCGAGAAAATGCAGGCGGAGCTTCTCGCGTACAACTGCACATCCGACGAGAACGACCCCGCGCACGAGCCCTACGACGAGCCGCTCATCACGTGTGATGCAGACGGCTCGGCGAAGTACATCCTCGGTCCGGTGGAGATCGACGGTTCGGAGATCGCTGATGCTGAAGCGGGCGTGAGCCAGGAGAACGGTTCGTGGCTCGTCAGCATCGACTTCGACAAGTCGGCCGCCGATGGCGAGCTGAGCGGCGCGGAGAAGTTCTCCGAGATCAGCCAGCGCCTCGTGGGCTTCACCGGTGCCCAGAACCAGTTCGCATTCGTGCTCGACGGCACGGTCATCTCGGCGCCGGGCATGAACCAGGTGATCACGGGCGGCAGTGCCCAGATCTCGGGCGGCGGCATCAACGAGGAGTCGGCCAAGGTTCTCGCCGACCAACTGCGCTTCGGTGCACTGCCGATGAGCTTCAACGTGATCTCCAGCGACACGATCTCCGCGACCCTCGGTTCGCAGCAGCTCATGATCGGTCTCGTCGCGGGCCTCATCGGCCTCCTGCTCGTCGCGGCGTGGGTGCTGCTGGTGAGCTATCGCGCCCTCGGCTTCGTGATCATCGCGTCGCTGGGGGTGATGGCGATTCTGACGTTCGTGATGCTCTGCTTGCTGTCGTGGCGCATCGACTATCGACTATCGCTCGCCGGCGTCGCCGGCCTCATCGTCACGATCGGCTTCACGGCCGACTCGTTCATCGTCTATTTCGAGCGCATCCGCGATGAGCTCCGCGACGGCAAGTCGCCGTTCGCCGCGGTCGAGGACGGCTGGTCGCGCGCGAAGCGCACGATCTTCAGCGCCAAGTCGATCAACGTGCTCGCGGCGGTCGTGCTCTACATCATGGCTGACGCCACGGTGAAGGGCTTTGCGTTCACGCTCGGCCTCACCACGCTCATCGACATCGTCATCTTCGTGCTGTTCACTCATCCGGTCATGCAGCTGCTCGTGCGCACGCGGTTCTTCGGCGGCGGTCACCCGCTGTCCGGACTCGACCCCCACGCACTCGGCGCGGTCCACACTTCGCGCACGCGCTTCCGCAGCCCGACCGAAGCGAAGGGGCGCACGCAGCGCTCCCGGGGCGAAGCGGTGAAGCGCCAGACGATTGCCGAGCGCAAGCTCGAGGAGCAGCGCCGCGCTCTGGCGGGCGATACGAATTCATCTCACACGGGGGACAACGACTGATGCGCACCATGAATCAGCTCGGAAACGACCTCTACACCGGCGAGACGTCGGTTCCCTTCGTCGCGAAGCGCCGCCTGTGGTTCATCATTGCGATCGTGCTCGTGGCGCTGTCGGCCGCGGCCCCGTTCGTACGCGGCGTGCCGCTGTCGATCGAGTTCACGGGCGGATCGAAGTTCACGGTCTCCGCGCCCGCGTCGACCGACCAGCAGATCGCGACCGATGCCATCGCTGCGATCGCCGCAGACGCCGAGACGACCGTGACGGAGCTCGGCACGGGCGACCTGCAGATCCAGACCTCGGCGCTGTCGAACGACGACACGCGTGCGATCGCCGCCGCTCTCGCCGAGGGCTACGGCGTCTCGGCAGATGAGGTCACCGACTCGTTCGTCGGCCCGACGTGGGGTGCGGACGTGACGTCGAAGGCTCTCTGGAGCCTCGCCATCTTCCTCGCGCTGACGTTCCTCGTACTGGCGATCTACTTCCGCACGTGGAAGATGTCGGTGGCCGCGATCGTCGGCCTGGTCGACGTGCTCGTCGTGACGATCGGAATCTACTCGCTCGCGGGCTTCCAGATCTCGCCGTCGGCGGTGATCGGATTCCTCACCATCCTCGCGTACTCGCTCTACGACACCACGGTCGTGTTCGACAAGGTGCGCGAGAACACGATGGAGGAGCAGGGCGACCGCACCTTCGGCGAGTCGGTCAATCTCGGCGTGAACCAGACGCTCGTGCGCTCGATCAACACCTCCGTCGTTGCGGCGCTGCCGGTTGCGGCGATCCTCTTCATCGGTGTGTTCGGAATGGGTGCGGAGACGCTCAGCGACATCTCGCTGTCGATCTTCGTCGGCATCATCGTCGCGACGTACTCGACTCTCTTCGTGTCGGCGCCCCTGTATTCGCTCATGCGCGAGCGCGAGCCGAAGGTCGTCGAGCGCGACCGCAGGGTCATCGCGGCGCGGGCGTAGACCCAGCCGGCGGCGCCTAGACTGTTGTGATGAGGGCTGACTCGGAGATGTGCGATGGCTGACACCACGTCGACGTCGTCCGGGCCGAGTCTGCGCTGGCTGGTGCCGCGGATCTTCACGCGCGCCAAGCCGAACGCATCGGTGCGCAAGCTCGTCGACACCGTGCGTCAGAACCACCCTCGCGGCGATGTCGGTCTCATCGACAAGGCCTATCGCGTCGCGGAGGAGAAGCACCGCTCTCAGAAGCGGCAGAGCGGTGAGCCCTACATCACGCACCCCCTGGCGGTAGCGCAGATCCTCGCCGAGCTCGGCCTCGCACCGCGCGCGATCGCCGCGGCACTGCTGCATGACACGGTCGAAGACACCGGGTACGCACTCTCGGAGCTCACCGATGAGTTCGGCGAGGAGGTCGCGCTCCTGGTCGACGGCGTGACGAAGCTCGACAAGGTGAAGTACGGCGACTCGGCGCAGGCCGAGACGGTGCGCAAGATGATCGTCGCGATGTCGAAGGACGTGCGCGTGCTCGTCATCAAGCTCGCCGACCGCCTTCACAACGCCCGCACCTGGGGCTTCGTCCCGCCGGAGAAGGCGAAGAAGAAGGCCACCGAGACCCTCGAGATCTACGCGCCTCTCGCGCACCGCCTCGGTATCCAGGCGATCAAGAGCGAGCTCGAGGACCTCTCGTTCGCGGTGCTCTACCCGAAGATCTACAACGAGATCGACAGCCTGGTGAAGCAGCGCACCCCGCAGCGGGAGCAGTATGTGCAGAAGGTCATCGACGAGGTCGGCCGTGATCTCGGCGATCTGAAGGTGCGCGGATCCGTGTCGGGCCGCCCGAAGCAGCTCTACTCCGTCTACCAGAAGATGGTCGTGCGCGGACGCGAGTTCGACGACATCTACGACCTCATCGGCATCCGGGTGATCGTGCCGTCGGTGCGCGACTGCTACGCGGTGCTGGGCGCGATCCACGCGCGCTGGACGCCGCTGCCCGGGCGCTTCAAGGACTACATCGCCACACCGAAGTTCAATCTGTACCGCTCGCTGCACACGACGGTGATCGGCCCGGGCGGCCGCACCGTCGAGATCCAGATCCGCACGCAGGAGATGCATCAGCAGGCCGAGTTCGGCGTCGCCGCGCACTGGATGTACAAGGAGCGCATGACGCAGACGGGCGGCGCGCCCGATGCGAATGCCTCCGGCCAGGACATGGCGTGGATCGCGCGGATCAGCGACTGGCAGGCCGAGACGAAGGATCCGGGGGAGTTCCTCGATTCGCTGCGATTCGAGATCGGCGCGAAGGAGGTCTACGTCTTCACGCCGAAGGGGCGAGTCATCGGGCTGCCGTCGGGCGGCACGCCCGTCGATTTCGCTTTCGCCGTGCATACCGAGATCGGTTATCGCACGATGGGAGCCAAGGTCAACGGCCGCCTCGTGCCGCTCGAGACCGAACTGCACTCGGGCGACGTCGTCGAAGTGTTCACGTCGAAGAACCCCGACGCGAGCCCGAGCCAGGACTGGCTGAGCTTCGTCAAGAGCACGCGCGCCCGCAATAAGATCCGCGCGTGGTTCACGAAGGAACGGCGCGAGGAGGCGATCGAGCAGGGGAAGGATGCGATCGCCCGCGCGATGCGGCGCAACAGCGTCTCGTTCACGCGCCTCAAGGAAGCCCTGCCCGACGTCGTCTCGCAGATGCGCTACGACGACGTGTCGGCGCTGTACGCGGCCGTCGGCGAGGGTCACGTCTCGGCGCAGTCGGTTCTGGAGAAGGTGCAGAACGCGCTGAGCTCGGCGGACGATTCCACGGGATCGGTCGACCTGCCGCCTACTGCCAGCCAGCGCGAGCGAGCCCGCACGGGTGACTCGGGTGTTCTCGTTCGCGGCGCGCCCGATATCCTCGTCAAGCTCGCCAAGTGCTGCACGCCGGTGCCCGGCGACGAGATCGTCGGCTTCGTCACGCGCGGCAGCGGCGTCAGCGTGCACCGTGCCGACTGCACGAACGTCGCCTCCCTCCGCGATGATCCCGAACGCATGATCGAGGTCGCATGGGCACCCGCGTCGAAGGCGATCTTCCTCGTGCACATCCAGGTGGAGGCGCTCGATCGAGGCGGACTGCTGAGCGACATCACGCGCGTGCTCACGGAGCACCACGTGAACATCCTGTCCGCCTCTGTGCAGACGACTCGCCATCAGCTCGCGATCAGCCGCTACGTCTTCGAGATGGGCGACACCGTTCACCTCGATCGCGTGCTGAACGCCGTGCGCCGTATCGAGGGCGTCTACGACGTGTACCGCGTCACGAGCTCGTGAGAATCGCCGCGACCTGCCTCGTGAACTTCAGGCGCCGCCCCTGCGACAGCCAGGCGAGGAAGTCCTCATGATGCTCCGTCAGCTCGAGGAAGCCCTCGAGCGCTTCGGCCGCGTCTGAGTTCTCCGGATCCTCGATGCTCTCTCGCGCGACGTCGTAGTAGGTGCGTTCGATCGTTGTGACGCGTGTCGTCGCGATGCTCGTGACATCGACGATCGGCACGCGCCACGTATGTGCGACGAGGCCTGCGCGCCAGTGTCGCTTCAGCGGCACGCCCTCGAGGACGTGCGCATGGTGCGGGTCGGGTTCGCGGGTGAGTGCGCCATGGATCCACGCAGCCGTCGTCCGCGTCGCCGCGTAGCCGTCGGGCACGAACTCGCGCGCGGCCGAGGCGCGCAGCAGCACGCTCGGCGGGAGCGCAGAAGATGCGTATGCCGTGCGCGACACACGAGCGAGGTCGCCGTCGATCAGTGCCGCGGAGAGCTCGGCGACGGAGAGAGGCGAACCTGCGATGAGCGCGGACTGGGCCATACCGCGAGTATGTCGCGGTACGGCCCAGTGCGGGAACGCTTGTGGATAACTGCAGCGTCAGCTGCCGATGGCACGTAGCCAGGCGGTGCGCGCGTCAATGGCCTCCTGCGCCGCGCGGGCGGCCTTGTCGTCTCCAGCCTCACGGGCCTTCTCGAGGTCCTTCTCGAATCCCTCGATCGACTCGCGCAGCTGCGCTTCCATGTCGTTGGCGCGGGCCTTCGTCTCGGGGTTGTTGCGCTTCCAGTCGACGTCTTCGCGGTCCTTCAGCGCGACCTCGATCTTGCGCATCTTCGCGTCGAGGTCGCGTTCGGCCTCGCGGGGGAAGATGCGGCCGATCTCGTCCCACCGGCGCTGAATGTCGGTGAGCACCTGGCGCGCCTTCTTGAGATCGGCGATGTCGGCGACGCCGCGAGCCTCGACGATCAGCGCCTCACGTGCCTCGATGCGGGGCTTGGACTCGGCCTCCTCCTCGAGCGAGCGCTCGGCGCGCGCACCGTAGAGCACATCTCCGGCGGCCTTGAACCGCGCCCACAGCGCGTCGTCGGCCTTTCGCCCGGCACGTCCGAGGCGCTTCCACTGATCGAGCAGGTCGCGATAGGCGGGAATCCCGTCCTCGCCGCGAGAGGCGAGCGCCTCGGCGCGCTCGATGATGCGGGTCTTGTCGGCCTTCGCGGCCTTGTGCACCTCGTCGAGCTCGGAGAAGAACGCGCGACGCGCGCGCTCGATCTTCGAACGGGAATCGCGGAATCGCTTCCAGAGCGCCTGCGCGGTCGATTTCGGCAGCCGGGGCGCGGTCTTCTGGTGATTCTGCCACTCGGCGAACAGATCGTTCAGGTCGGCGGTGGCCTGCTTCCACTGCACCTGCTGTGGGTCGCGGGCCGCCAGAGCCTCGACCTTCTCGACGATCGCCGTGCGGTCGGCGATCGCCTGGTCGACGGCGGCGCGCTGCGCGGCGGCTTCCTGCGCGCTGGCCTCGGCGAGCTCGTCGATCATCACCGTGAGGCGACGGTCGAGCTCGGCGAGGTCTCCGACGGCGGCTGCGCCGACGACGTCGGTCTTCAGCTGCGTGGCCTGCTTGCGCAGGTCGGACGCCGATGCGCCGCCGGCCTGATGACGCTGCTCGATCGTGCGCACCTTGAAAGCGAGGTCGTCGAACTTCTGCACGTAGTACTGCAGCGCCTCGTCATGGGTGCCGTCAGGGTATTCGCCGACGACGCGCCAGTCGTCGCCTTCCTTGACCGACACGACGCCGCTCTCGTCGACGCGGCCCCAATCGCTCGCGCCCGGCGTCGCGGGCGGGACGGCGGGGACGACGGCGGGAGCCGTGGGCGCTGCGGGCTTCGCAACGCGCGCGACAGCCGCCGGGCTCGGAACCGCAGAGGGCTTCGGTGCCGGTGGTGCCTCGGGCGAGGAGGTCTCCGTGACGGACTCGGCCGGAACGGCGTCGTTCTCGGGAGTGGTGGCGTCGGATGTAGGGGTGTTGTCGGAGGTCGACACGAGAGGCTCCTCGGCGCGGCGTACGCGTGAAGGGGAAAGGGACGGCCCCAGCCTATGACATTCCGGGGATGAAAGCGCGCTGAACCGGATAGCGTGGGAAGGATGAAATCTTCCGGCGCGCTCTTCGCGGGACAGACCCCGCTCGCGGTCCGCATGCGGCCGATCTCGCTCGACGAGGTCGCCGGGCAGGCCCACCTGCTCGGTGCCGGCTCTCCGATCGTCGCGTTGGCAGATCCAGAGGCCGCGAAGCCGGGCACCGTCTCCGTCATTCTCTGGGGACCGCCGGGAACCGGGAAGACGACGCTCGCGCAGGCGATCGCTCGCTCCTCGGGACGCCGATTCGTCGAGCTGTCGGCGATCACGGCCGGAGTGAAGGATGTCCGCGAGGTCATGAAGCAGGCCCTCGACGACCGCGACCTTTACGGCCAGACGACGATCCTGTTCCTCGACGAGATCCACCGATTCACCAAGGCTCAGCAGGACGCTCTGCTTCCGGGGGTCGAGAACGGGTGGGTGATCCTGATCGCGGCGACGACGGAGAACCCGTCGTTCTCGGTGATCTCGCCGCTGCTGTCGCGCTCGCTGCTACTCACGCTGAAGCCGCTCACCGACGGCGATCTGGTCACGCTCGTGGATCGTGCCGTGTCCGACCCGCGCGGTCTCGACGGATCCGTCGTGCTCGAAGACGAGGCGCGCGACGCCATCGTGAGTCTGTCGTCGGGCGACGCGCGCCGCGCCCTCACCGCGCTCGAGGCCGCTGCCGGCGTCGCGCTCAGCGAGTCGGATGGCTCGTCCGCGCCTCGCGTGACAGCGGAGCAGGTCTCGCAGGCGGTCGATCGCGCGCTGCTGCGGTACGACAGACAGGGCGACGAGCACTACGACGTCATCAGTGCGTTCATCAAGTCGATCCGCGGCTCAGATCCCGACGCCGCGGTGCACTACCTGGCGCGCATGATCGAGGCGGGGGAGGATCCGCGATTCATCGCTCGGCGACTGATGGTGCATGCGGCGGAGGACATCGGGCTCGCAGACCCGCGCGCGCTCCAGATCGCGGTCGCGGCCGCCGACACGGTTCAGCTCATCGGCATGCCCGAGGCGCGGATCCCGCTCGCTGAAGCGACGATCTACCTCGCGACCGCACCGAAGTCGGGGGCCGTGATCAACGCGATCGACTCCGCTCTGGCCGATGTGAGAGCCGGCAGGATCGGCACTGTGCCGCTGCACCTGCGCGATGCGCACTATGCAGGGGCGAAGCGTCTGGGGCACGGCAAGGGATATCTCTTCCCGCACAACGATCCGCGGGGCGTCGTCACACAGCAGTACCTGCCGGACGCGCTGCGCGGAACGCGGTACTACGACCCGACGAATCATGGTGCCGAGCGCGAGGTCGCCGACCGGCTCGAGAAGATCCGGCGCATCATCGGGGACTGAGGCCGGCGTTCAGGCGGCCCGGTGCGGCTCTGTTAGAATCGTGAGGCTCGAAGTCCGAGCACATCCCCTTCGCATTCTCCCGCGGGTACTCCGGCGTACGCCCGCGCATGGGATGAAGGCGGAATGTACGCCCGTGAAGCCGCCATCAGGCGGCACGTGAAAGGAACCTCAATGGTTACCAAGTCCCAGGACCGCCGCAAGGTCCGTCTGTCGCGCGCGCTCGGCGTTGCCCTGACGCCCAAGGCTGCGCGCTACATGGAGAACCGTCCGTACGGCCCCGGCCAGCACGGACGCACGAAGCGCAAGGCCGACAGCGACTACGCGGTGCGCCTTCGCGAGAAGCAGCGCCTGCGCGAGCAGTACGGCATCCGCGAGAAGCAGCTCCGCATCGCCTTCAACGAGGCGAACCGCACCGAGGGCCTGACGGGTGAGAACCTCGTCGAACTGCTCGAAATGCGTCTCGACGCGCTCGTCGTCCGTTCGGGCTTCGCTCGCACGACGGCTCAGGCCCGTCAGTTCGTGGTGCACCGCCACATCCTCGTCGACGGCAAGCTCGTCGACCGCCCGTCCTTCCGCGTGAAGCCGGGTCAGACGATCGAGGTCAAGGCCAAGAGCGAGGGTCTCGAGCCCTTCCAGGTCGCGGCCGCCGGTGGGCACGCCGAGGTGCTGCCTCCCGTCCCGTCGTACCTCGAGGTCTCGCTGGAGAAGCTCCAGGCGAAGCTCGTCGCCCGCCCGAAGCGCGCTGAGGTCCCCGTGACCTGCGAAGTGCAGCTGGTCGTCGAGTACTACGCGGCGCGGTAACGCGGCGCGCAGTACTCGTGGCCGCGTAGTGGCCCGATGGCACTGTGTACTGAGGGGTGTCGGCGTGAGCCGGCGCCCCTCTCTACGCGGCGCGGTAACGCGGCGCGCAGTACTCGTGGCCGCGTAGTGGCCCGATGGCACTGCGTACTGAGGGGTGTCGGCGTGAGCCGGCGCCCCTCTCTACGCGGCGCGGTAACGCGGCGCGATAACGCGTTCAACGAGACGGGGCGTCGGCGTGAGCCGGCGCCCCGTCTCGTGTCGTGGGCGACGAGATCAGCAGGCGGACGGCATAGGATGGACGAATCGTCCGCTCGCGACCAAGGGAGATGGCATGAAGAACGTTGCGTGGTTCCTATTCGGCATCATCAGCGGGTTCGTCGCCGCGCATTTCATGAACAAGGACCCTCGCGGTCACGAGCTGCTGGCATCGATCGACTCTCGCATCAGCGGCTTCACGGGCGCCATGTCGGAGGCGTATCGCGCCGAGGTCGCGCGTGAGACCGACGACTGACACCCCCGAGCCAGACACAAGGACATACCCCCTGATATGAAGACCGCGGAGATCGCCAACCGCTACCTCGACTACTTCCGCTCGAAGGATCACACGATCGTTCCGTCGGCGTCGCTCGTCAGCGATGACCCCTCGATCATGTTCACGATCGCCGGAATGGTTCCGTTCATCCCGTATCTGACGGGCGTGGTGCCCGCGCCGTACAAGAGCGCGGCCGACCTGCAGAAGTGCATCCGCACGAACGACATCGAAGAGGTCGGCCAGACCGCGCGACACGGCACGTTCTTCCAGATGATGGGGAACTGGTCGTTCGGCGACTACTTCAAGAAGGAAGCCATCGGCTACGCGTGGGAGCTGCTCACGTCGAGCGAGGCCTCGGGCGGGTTCGGCTTCGCCGAGAAGGATCTCTGGGTCACCGTCTACGAAGACGACGACGAGGCGGAGCAGCTCTGGCGCTCGGTGGCGGGCCTGCCGGCGAACCGCATCCAGCGCATGGGCCGCGAGGACAACTACTGGACGACCGGCCAGCCCGGCCCGGCCGGACCCTGCTCCGAGATCTACTTCGATCGCGGCCCGGCCTATGGCCGCGACGGCGGCCCCATCGTCGACGACAATCGGTTCCTGGAGATCTGGAACCTCGTCTTCATGCAGTACGCGATCGACAACGTGCGCTCGAAGACCGAGTTCGACATCGTGGGCGATCTGCCCCAGAAGAACATCGACACCGGCATGGGCCTCGAGCGCGTCGCTTTTCTCAAGCAGGGCGTCGAGAACATGTATGAGACCGACCAGGTGCGTCCGGTCCTCGACCGCGCCGTCGAGCTCTCGGGCCGCAAGTACGGCGCCGACCGCACCGACGACGTGCGCTTCCGCGTCATCGCCGACCACGTGCGCTCCTCGCTCATGCTGCTCAGCGACGGCGTCACCCCGTCGAACGAGGGCCGCGGCTACATCCTGCGCCGCCTCATGCGCCGCGCGGTGCGCTCGATGCGCCTGCTGGGCGTGGAGGAAGCGACCTTCCCCGAGCTGTTCGCCGCGTCGCGCGATGCGATGAAGGCCGGCTACCCCGAGCTCGAGACCGACTGGCAGCGCATCTCCGGCTACGCGTTCGCCGAGGAGGAGACCTTCCTGCGCACGCTCGCGTCGGGGTCGACGATCCTCGATACCGCCGTGTCGAAGGCGAAGCAGGCGGGCGAGAAGAAGCTCGGCGGCAGCGACGCCTTCCTGCTGCACGACACCTACGGGTTCCCGATCGATCTCACGCTCGAGATCGCGGAAGAGGCCGGGCTCGGCGTCGACCGCGACAGCTTCGACGACCTCATGCGCACCCAACGCGAACGCGCGAAGGAGAACGCCCGGTCGCGCAAGCGGCAGATCGCCGATGTCAGCGTGTACCGCGAGTACCGTGCGGCCGGCGAGACGGCGTTCCGCGGCTACGACGAGCTCGTCGCCGACACGCGGGTGCTCGGCCTCATCGTCGACGGCACGCCCGCTGATCGCGCGACGGTCGGGCAGACCGTGGAAGTGATCCTTCCCGAGACCACGCTCTACGCCGAGTCGGGCGGCCAGGTCGCCGACCTCGGCACGATCGTCGGATCCGGCTTCGAGCTCGACGTCATCGACGTGCAGCGACCCGTTCCCGGCCTCGTGAGCCACACCGTCACAGTTCGCACGGGCGAGGTCGCCGTCGGCGACGCGGCGACGACCGTGGTCGACGAGGCCAACCGTCGCCGGGCGCAGGCCGCGCACTCCGCGACGCACCTGGTGCACGCCGCGCTGCGCGATACGCTCGGCTCGGGTGCGACCCAGGCCGGATCCCTGAACCGCGCCGGCTACCTGCGCTTCGACTTCTCGTGGGGGCAGGCGCTCTCCTCTGAGACCAAGACCGAGATCGAAGAGATCGCCAACGGGGCGATCTCCGACAATCTCGAGGTGTCGACGCGCATCATGAGCCTCGACGACGCCAAGGCCGCGGGCGCCACAGCGCTCTTCGGAGAGAAGTACGGTGCCGAGGTGCGAATGGTCGACATCGGCGGGCCGTGGTCGCGCGAACTCTGCGGCGGCACCCACGTGGGCCGTTCATCGGAGGTCGGCCTTATCTCGATCACCGGCGAGGGGTCGGTCGGCGCATCGAACCGCCGCGTCGAGGCGCTCGTCGGACGCGATGCGTTCCGTGAGCTGACCGCGGAGCGCGCGCTCGTCGCCGAGCTGAGCGGTCAGCTCAAGACGCCCAAGGATCAGCTCGCGAACCGCATCGCCGAATTGAGCGCGAACCTCAAGCGCGCCGAGAAGACGATCGCGGCGTTCGAGGCGCAGAATCTCACGCAGCGCGTTCCGGCGCTCGCGTCGACGGCAGCAGTCGCCGGACGTGTCACACTCGTCGCCGAGTCGCTCGGCGAGATCGGATCCGCCGACGACGTTCGCACGCTCGTCACGCAGGTGCGCGAGCGTCTCGCCGATCAGGCCGCCGTGGTCGCGCTCATCGGTCTCGCGAACTCGCGCCCGGTCGTCGTGATCGCGACGACCCAGCGCGCGCGCGAGGTCGGCGCCCAGGCGGGTGCGCTCGTGAAGGTCGCGACCGGTGTCCTCGGCGGTGGCGGCGGCGGCAAGCCCGACCTCGCCCAGGGCGGCGGCCAGGACGCGTCGCGCACCGACGCGGCGCTCGAAGCGGTGCGGGCAGCAGTTCTCGCGCTGTGAGCGGTTTCCGAAGGGGCGTGCGGCTCGGCGTCGACGTGGGAAAGGCACGCATCGGCGTGGCGCGATCCGATCCCGACGGCATGCTCGCGGTGCCGGTCGAGACGGTACCGAGGAATGACGGATCGGTCTCGCGCATCGCACAGATCGCGAGCGAGCACGCCCCGATCGAGATCGTCGTGGGGCTGCCTCTGAACATGCGCGGCGAGGACACACCATCGACGGCCGACGCGCGAGATTTCGCCCGTCTGATCGCTGATGCACTTCCGCATATCGGCATTCGGCTCGTCGACGAGCGCCTCAGCACGGTGAGCGCGCATACAGCGCTCCGCCAGTCGGGGAGGTCGCAGAAAGGTTCTCGCGGTATCGTCGATCAGATTGCGGCGGTCGTGTTCCTTCAGCACGCCGTCGACACCGAGAAGAGCACCGGACGTGCGCCCGGAGCGGTGCTGGACGAGGAGTAGACCCGCTATGAGCGATCCCCTTTCTCCCGAGGGCAGCCTGCCATCGCGGCGCGAGCTGCGCGAGATGCGTGCGCGCGAGGCCGCCGAGTGGGATGCCGCGGCCAGCGACGCCGGCGTCGCCGCGTCGATAGACGCGCACCGGACCTCTGCGTCCGCACAGGCCGCGCCGGACACTGCAGCGCATCCTGTGCGGGAGCGCGGCGCCGTGCTCGAGAAGCCCGCGCCCGCGACGCTCGTGACGTCGGGCGGATCCCGCCTCGAACCGGCGGGGTCGAGCGCCGAACACTCGGGGCTGCACGACCTGCTCGAGTCGGGGCCTTCGACGACCGTGCGCGGACCGAAGAGGCGCAGGCGCGGCGCCATCATCATCATTCTCATCATCCTCGCGCTGATCGCGGCTCTCGTATTCGGCGGTTGGTGGGCCGCGAAGCAGGTGGGCGGACCGATCGGCGAGTTCTTCGGTGTGAATGCTGAGCCGGTCGACTACGAAGAGGGACTGGCGACCGGAGAAGCGGTCATCGTGATCGAGCAGGGCGACACCGGGTGGGAAGTCTCGCAGAAGCTGCACGATCAGGACGTCACGATGACCGAGTCGGTGTTCTATGACATGCTCGTCTCGGCACAGCAGAACCCTGACCTCCGGCCGGGCGTGTACGAGCTGCAGCAGAAGATGACGGCGGCTGCCGCGCTCACGACGCTCGAAGACCCGGACTCGCGCCTGCCCGGCGTCGCGTATCCCGAGGGGTACACGATGTCGCAGATCGTGCCGATCCTCGCCTCGGGCCTGGATGTGTCGGAGGACGAGGTGACCGCGGCGCTGAAGGACCCGTCGGAGTACGGCGTGGAGGCGAACTCGCTCGAGGGATGGCTCTTCCCGGCCTCGTACGAGTTCACACCCGGGACCGACGTGACAGATGCGGTGCAGGGAATGGTCGACCGCACGCGCCAGTCGCTCGCTGACGCAGGCGTTCCGGCGGGCGACGAGCAGCGGATCCTCACAGCGGCGTCGGTGATCCAGCGCGAGGCCGCGGCGGAAGACGACTTCTTCAAGGTGTCGCGCGTGATCGAGAACCGCATCGACGACGACATGCTGCTGCAGATGGACTCGACGGCGCAGTACGGCGTCGGGCGCATGCACGACGGCGACGTCTTCAGCTCCGCCGAGGCGCTCGAAGACGACAACGCGTGGAACACCTACGTGCACAAGGGGCTTCCGGCGGGCCCGATCGCGAACCCGGGCGATCTCGCCATACAGGCGGCGATGGAGCCGGCCGACGGCGACTGGCTGTATTTCGCGACGGTGAATCTCGAAACGGGTGAGACACGATTCGCTTCGACGCTCGCCGAGCATGAGCAGAACGTGGACTTGCTGCACGCGTGGTGCGCCGACAACCCCGACTCGACGGGATGCGGCGGTTGACCGTTGCCGAGGTCTGGGGCGATCCGATCGCGCACAGCCGCTCGCCCGAGCTGCACCTCGCGGCGTACCGCGCGCTGGGTCTCGACTGGGAGTTCCAGCGGCGGCGCGTGAGCCCCGATGCGTTCGCCCGCGAGTTCTCTCGGACTGCGGCACGAGGACTCGCGATCACGTTCCCGTTGAAGGATGAGGCGTTCGGCGCGGCATCCTGGCGCGATCGGCGCGCGGAGCTCACCGGCGTCGCGAACACGCTCTACTTCGGCGATGCGACGGGCGTGCGGGCGTACAACACCGACGTCGGCGGACTCGCGATCGCGCTCGGCGAGGCGGGCGTCGGCGACGCGGAGAGCGTGCGCATCGTCGGATCCGGCGCCACGACGACATCCGCGCTCGTGGCGGTGTCCGAGCTCGGAGCGTCTCGGGTCGAGATCGCGGCGCGGCGCCCGGAGCGCGCGGGCGCGATCCTGTCCGTCGCCGACCGCCTCGGCCTCGAGACGCGCGCCGTGGCGCTCGATGACGCGTCGCAAACGGTCGACCTGACCGTCGCGACGCTTCCCGGCGGCGCGGAGCTGGATCCGGACCACGTGGACGGCCTCGCATCGACGGGCGGGGTGCTCTTCGACGTCGCCTACAGCCCCTGGCCGAGTGCGCTCGCTCGCGGATGGCGCTCGGAAGCGCACCACGGTCTCGGCATGCTGCTCCACCAGGCGGTTCTGCAGGTGAGGATCTTCTGCTCGGGCGACGTGGAGCGCGAGCTTCCCGGTGAGGCGCGCGTCGTTCGGGCGATGCGGGACGCCCTAGGCTAGAGGTCATGCTTCGCGTTCTGACCGCCGGGGAGTCTCATGGCCCCGAACTCATCGCCATCATGGAGGGCCTGCCCGCGGGCGTGCCCGTCAGCCCGGACGACCTCCAGGCCGATCTGCAGCGCCGCAAGCTCGGGTATGGCCGCGGCTCGCGCATGAAGTTCGAACAGGACGAGCTGTCGATCTCGGGCGGCATCCGGCACGGTCTCACGATGGGGAGCCCTATCGCGCTGCGCGTCGGCAACACCGAGTGGCCGAAGTGGACCGAGGTCATGAGCGCCGAGCCGGCCGAGCTGAGCGACAAGTCACGCGGCCGCGGAGCCCCGCTCACGCGCCCCCGTCCGGGGCACGCCGACCTCGTCGGAATGCAGAAGTACGGATTCGACGAGGCTCGCCCTGTGCTGGAGCGCGCCAGCGCCCGCGAAACCGCGGCCCGCGTCGCGCTCGGCGCGGTGGCGCGCAAGTTCCTCGGCGAACTCGGAATCCGCCTCGTCAGCCACACGCTCTCGATCGGCCCCGTCGCCGCGCCCGACGGCGCACCGGTGCCGACGCCCGACGACGTCGCTGCCCTCGACGCCGACCCGCTGCGGTGCTTCGATGCCGACACGAGTCAGAAGATGGTCGACGAGATCGACGACGCCCGCAAGGCGGGCGACACGCTCGGCGGCATCGTCGAGGTGCTGGCGTACGGCGTCCCTCCGGGGCTCGGCTCCCACGTGCAGTGGGACCGTCGCCTCGACGCCAAACTGGCGCAGGCGCTCATGAGCATCCAGGCGATCAAGGGAGTCGAGGTCGGCGACGGCTTCGAGACCACGCGCCGTCGCGGATCTGCGGCGCACGACGCCCTGTTCCCGACCGACGACGGGGTCGCCCGCGGGTCCGATCGCGCCGGGGGCACGGAGGGCGGCATGTCCACCGGCACGACGCTGCGCGTTCGCGCGGGAATGAAGCCGATCGCGACCGTTCCTCGCGCGCTCGACACGATCGATGTTTCGACGGGAGAGAAGGCCACGGCCCACCACCAGCGCTCGGACGTGTGCGCGGTCCCCGCCTCAGGCGTCGTCGCCGAGGCGATGGTGGCGATCACGCTCGTCGACGTCGTGCTCGAGAAGTTCGGCGGCGACTCGGTCGACGAGACGCGCCGAAACGTCGAGGCCTACTTGTCGGCGATCCCCGAGAACCTGCGGAGCGCCGCGCAGTCGCTCGGGCATGCCTGACGCGGTCGTGCTGATCGGCCCGATGGGGGCCGGCAAGTCGAGCATCGGACGACGCATAGCGAAACGTCTCGGCCTGACGTTCACCGACACCGACACCGTGATCGTGCGCGAACACGGACCGATCTCCGACCTGTTCGGGACGAAGGGCGAAGCCGAGTTCCGGCGGATCGAGCGCGAGGCGGTCGCGAACGCGCTGACGAAGGGTGGCATCATCGCCCTCGGCGGCGGCGCGGTCCTCGCACCCGAGACGCGCGAGGCGCTGTCGCATCACCACGTCGTGGCACTGACCGTCTCGCAGCGCACCATCGCGAGCCGGATCCGCGGATCGAAGCGCCCGCTGCTGAACAGCGGGGATCCGCTCGCCGAATGGGTGCGCATCTCCGAGGAGCGGCGCCCTATCTACGAATCGCTCGCCGACGTGACCTACGACACCTCGCGCGGGCCGTTGAAGAACGTAGTCGAGGAGGCTGCCGCGTGGGCGGCGGACCGCCTCGGCGTGCCTCTCGAACGAAAGGAAGCCGAATGAGCGACGACACCGTCATCCGCGTCGAGGGCGATCCCGGTTACGACGTGACGATCGGACGCGGGCTCCGCCATCGCATTCGCGAGTCGCTCCCGGAGGGCGCGAAGAAGGTGCTGATCGTGCACCAGCCGTTGTTGGGACGGATCGCCGCGGACCTGCGCGAGGAGATGCTGGCCGACGACGAACTCGAGGTGCTGCTCGCCGAGATCCCCGACGCCGAGAACGCCAAGCGCGTCGAGGTCGCCTCATTCCTGTGGGGCATCCTCGGTCAGTCGGACTTCACTCGCACCGATGCCATCGTGGGCTTCGGCGGCGGCGCGGCGACCGACCTCGCCGGCTTCGTCGCCGCGACGTGGCTGCGCGGCGTCGCTGTCGTCCAGGTGCCGTCGACGGTGCTCGGCATGGTCGACGCCGCGGTCGGCGGCAAGACGGGCATCAACACCTCCGAGGGCAAGAACCTCGTCGGGGCGTTCTGGGCGCCGCGCGCCGTCCTGTGCGACCTCGATCTGCTCGAACCGCTGCCGAAGAACGAGCTCACCGCCGGCTACGCCGAGGTGCTCAAGGCGGGGTTCATCCGCTACCCCGAGATCCTCGACATCGTCGAGCGCGATCCGGCCACTGCGCTCGATCCCGCTTCCGACGAGTTCCGTCGCACGATCGAGCTCGCGATCCGCATGAAGGCCGATGTCGTGGGCCAGGACTTCCGTGAGACGGGACTGCGCGAGATGCTCAACTACGGGCACACGCTCGGTCACGCGATCGAGCACGCCGAGCGGTACCAGTGGCGTCACGGCGCGGCGGTCTCGATCGGCATGATGTTCGCCGCCGAGCTATCGCGGCTGGCCGGACGCCTGAGCGACGACGCGGTCGACCGCCATCGCCGCATCCTCACGACTCTCGGGCTGCCGACCTCCTACCGCGCCGGCGCATTCGCACAGCTGCTCGCGACGATGCAGCGCGACAAGAAGACCCGCGCGGGTCAGCTGCGATTCATCGTGCTCGACGAGATCGGCAAGCCCTCCGTCATGCGGGCGCCCGATCAGTCGCTGCTGTTCGCCGCCTACCAGGAGATCGGCGAAGAATCTTCGGGCGACATCATTCAGACTGGATCGCGATAGAATCTCTCGTTGGGCACTGGCCCCATCGATCTTGCACACACTGAGAAACGGAACCCCTCACACATGGCATCCACCGCAGACATCCGCAACGGCGTCGTTCTCTCGATCGACGGCCAGCTCTGGAACGTCGTCGAGTTCCAGCACGTGAAGCCGGGCAAGGGCGGTGCGTTCGTGCGCACGAAGATGAAGAACGTCGTGTCGGGCAAGATCATCGACAAGACGTTCAACGCGGGAGCGAAGATCGACATCCAGAACGTCGACCGACGCGACTACCAGTACCTGTACAACGACGGCGACAGCTACGTGTTCATGGATGTCGAGGACTACGACCAGATCAACGTCACCGACACGGTCGTCGGCGATGCGAGCCGCTTCCTGCTCGAGAACATGAAGGTGCAGATCGGCATGCACGACGGCCAGCCGCTCTACCTCGAGATGCCGCCGTCGGTCGTGCTCGAGATCACCTACACCGAACCCGGCCTGCAGGGCGATCGCTCGAACGCGGGAACCAAGCCCGCGACGGTATCCACGGGTGCCGAGATCCAGGTTCCGCTGTTCCTCAACGAGGGCGTCAAGGTCAAGGTCGACACCCGTACGGGCGACTACCTCGGCCGAGTGAACGACTGACCTTGAGCGCTCGCACCAAGGCGCGCAAGCGCGCTCTCAACGTCCTCTTCTCCGCCGACGTGCGGGGCGACGAGGTCGCATTCATCCTCCAGGAGGAGGCCCGTCGCGCGGCCAGCGAGCCCGAGCGCGAGGCGTCCTGGCTCTATGCGCGCGACATCGTCGACGGGTACCTCGACCACCGCGACGAGATCGACGAGCAGATCGATACGCACAGCCGCGACTGGCGCATCGAGCGCATGCCCGCTGTCGACCGGGCCCTGCTCAGGCTCGCGACGTGGGAGCTGCTCTGGAACGACGAGGTGCCGTCTGCCGTAGCGATCGATGAGGCGGTCGAACTCGCCAAGGAGCTCTCGACCGAGGAATCCGGCGCGTTCGTGCACGGCGTGCTCGCCCGCATCGCACGGTCGAACTGAGTAGACTGCACGAGAAGCATCCAGCACCTTTAACACCGTCCTGTGAGGCGGAGAAGGGAGCGGCGGATGAGCACGCGAACCGTGCTTCAAGAAGCCGACATCAGGCGCGCGCTGACGCGCATCGCACACGAGATCCTCGAGTCGAACCGTGGGCCCGACGGCCTGGTGCTCCTCGGGATCCCGTCGCGCGGGGTGCCGCTCGCCGAGCGCATCGCCGCCCTGATCGAGCGCGTGGCCGGAACCGTCGTACCGGTCGGCCAGCTCGACGTGACGATGTATCGCGATGACCTTTCGCGACACCCCACGCGCACGCCGCGTCCCACGTCGATCCCGGCCGGAGGAATCGACGGGCGCACGGTCGTGCTCGTCGACGACGTGCTCTTCTCCGGGCGCTCAATACGCGCCGCGCTCGACGCGATCGGCGACATCGGTCGGCCGGCGGCGGTGCGGCTTGCGATCCTCGTCGACCGCGGTCACCGAGAGCTGCCGATCCGGCCTGATTTCGTGGGCAAGAACCTGCCGTCCGCGCGCAGCGAGCGCGTGAACGTGGCCGTGTCCGAGGTCGACGGCATCGACGAGGTCACGATCCGGGCGGAGGCCGAGTGATGCGTCACCTGCTCGACACCCGCACGCTGTCGCGCGAGCACGCGATCCGCATCCTCGACGTCGCCGAAGATATGGCCGACACCCAGGAGCGCGAGGTCAAGAAGCTGCCGACGCTGCGCGGCCGCACCGTCGTGAACCTCTTCTTCGAAGACTCCACGCGCACGCGCATCTCGTTCGAGGCGGCCGCGAAGCGCCTGTCGGCCGACCTCATCAACTTCTCCGCGAAGGGCTCGAGCGTCTCGAAGGGCGAGAGCCTGAAGGACACCGCCCAGACGCTCGAGGCGATGGGCGCCGACGCGGTCGTGGTGCGCCACGGCGCGTCGGGTGCGCCGCGCACGCTCGCATCGAGCGGATGGATCGACGCGGGCGTCGTCAACGCCGGCGACGGCACCCACGAGCACCCGACTCAGGCGCTGCTCGACGCGTTCACGATGCGCCGCCGTCGGTACGGCGCTGCCAGCCGCGGCCGCGACCTCGAGGGATACCGCGTCACGATCGTCGGCGACGTGCTGCATTCGCGCGTCGCACGCTCCAACGTCTGGCTCCTCGACGCGCTCGGCGCCGAGGTCACGCTCGTCGCTCCGCCGACGCTCGTACCGCAGGACGTCACGCGCTGGCCAGCGAGGATCGTCTTCGACCTGGACGAGGCGATCGCCGACCGTCCCGACGCGCTCATGATGCTGCGGATCCAGACCGAGCGCATGACCGGCTCGTTCTTCCCGAACGAGCGGGAGTACGCCCGACTGTGGGGTCTGGATCCGGTCAGGTTCCGCGCCCTTCCGGTGGATACGATTGTGATGCATCCGGGGCCGATGAACCGCGGGCTCGAGATCTGTGCCGAGGCAGCCGATTCGGCCCGCGCGACGGTGCTCGAACAGGTGGCGAACGGCGTGTCCGTGCGCATGGCCGTGCTCTATCTGCTGCTGGCGGGAGAACACGCGGGATCCGACGACAAGGAGATTCGATGAACGAGGCGATCCTCATTCGCTCGGCCGCGCTCGAAGGCGGCGACACCGCCGACATCCTGATCGAGGACGGCCGCATCGCAGACGTCGGTACGGGCCTCAGCAGAGCAGGCGCGCGCACGATCGATGCGAACGGGCTGATCGCGCTCCCGGGCCTCGTCGACCTGCACGTGCACCTGCGCGAGCCCGGTTTCGAGGCGAGCGAGACGGTGCTCACGGGATCTCGCGCCGCCGCGGCCGGCGGCTTCGGCGCCGTGTTCGCGATGCCGAACACGAATCCCGTGGCCGATACCGCCGGCGTCGTCGAGCAGGAGCTCGCGCTCGGAGAGGCGGCCGGATACGCGACGGTGCAGCCCATCGGCGCCGTGACGGTCGGTCAGAAGGGCGAGCGGCTCGCGGAGCTCGGCGCCATGGCGCGTTCGAAGGCGCGCGTGCGGGTGTTCAGCGACGACGGCAGCTGCGTCTGGGACCCGCTGCTCATGCGCCGCGCGCTCGAGTACGTCAAGTCGTTCGGCGGCGTGATCGCACAGCACGCGCAGGACCCCCGCCTGACCGAGGGCGCCCAGATGAACGAGGGCGTCGTATCGGCCGAGCTCGGCCTCGCCGGCTGGCCGGCGGTCGCCGAGGAATCGATCATCGCCCGCGACGTGCTGCTCGCAGAGCACGTCGGATCGCGCCTGCACGTCTGCCACCTCTCGACGGCCGGTTCGGTCGATCTGATCCGCTGGGCGAAGAAGCGCGGGATCAACGTGACGGCAGAGGTCACGCCGCACCACCTGCTGCTGACGGAGGAGCTCGTCCGAGGCTACGACGCGCGGTTCAAGGTGAACCCCCCGCTGCGCCGCGAGGAGGACGTGCACGCGGTGCGCGAGGGCCTCGCCGACGGCACGATCGACATCGTCGCGACCGACCACGCGCCCCACCCGGCAGAAGCGAAGGCGACGGAGTGGGCGGGCGCCGCGCACGGAATGGTCGGCCTCGAGTCGGCTCTGCGCATCGTGCACCAGACTATGGTCGAATCCGGTCTGATCGGCTGGTCCGACGTGGCGCGAGTGATGTCGGCGGCCCCCGCACGCATCGGCGGCCTCTCGGCCCACGGCACGCCCATCGCAGCAGGCCAGCCGGCCGAGCTGACGCTGTACGACCCGAGTGCGGGCGTCTCGTTCTCCGCGAGCGACCTCGCCGGACGCAGCACGAACTCGCCGTTCTTCGGGCGCACGCTTCCGGGCAGCGTGAGATGGACCATTCACCGCGGATACGCGACGCTCGCCGACGGCGAGCTCGTCGATCTCGAGGAGGCGCACGCATGACCCGCGAACTCGCCGTCATGATCATGGTCGCGATCGCCGTGGTCGCCCTGGGCCTGATGGCGTGGGGCTGGATCCGTCGCAGTCGTCGCGACTCAGACATCGAGATCCCGTTCGGCAGCACGATCGGCGGCGCCCGATTCGCGGCGACGGGCTTCTACGTCGCGACGACCCGTCACGACGCGCCGCTCGATCGCATCGTGGCGCGCCCCCTCGCGTTCCGCTCGCGCGCCGACATCACGGTGACCGATGCGGGCCTCGGGGTCGAGATGCCAGGGGAGAAGCCGGTCTTCGTTCCCGCCGCGCACATCATCGGCGCGGGGCGCGCCACGTGGACGATCGATCGGGTCGTCGAGCGCGACGGCCTCGTCATGGTCGCCTGGAGCGACGGATCCCACACCCTCGACTCATACCTTCGTCTGCAGGACGACGATTCCGCGATGCTCGTCGCGCAGATCGAATCGATCGCGTCAGCAGACTCACCGACGGGAGCACACGCATGACCCCTACCTCCTTGTTCGACCACGAACCGGCGGTTCTCGTTCTCGAGGACGGCTCTCGATACGAGGGCCGCGCGTACGGCGCGCGCGGCACCACGTTCGGCGAAGTCGTCTTCACGACCGGCATGACCGGATACCAGGAGACGCTCACCGATCCGTCGTACGCCGGGCAGATCGTGCTGCAGACGGCGCCGCACATCGGCAACACGGGCGTGAATGACGAAGACCCCGAATCGCGACGCGTCTGGGTCGCGGGGTACATCGTGCGCGACCCGAGCCGCGTCGTATCCAACTGGCGCGCCGACGGCTCGCTCGAGGCGTCGCTCGAGCGCGAGGGCGTCGTCGGCATCTCGGGCATCGACACCCGCGCCGTGACCCGCCGGATCCGCTCGGACGGTTCGATGCGCGGCGGCGTGTTCTCGGGTGAGGACGCCGCTCTCGACCCCGATGACCAGCTGCGCGCTGTCACTGACGCCCCTCGCATGCAGGGGCAGAACCTGTCCGCCGAGGTCTCGGTCGCACAGGCCGAGGTCACGCCCGCGGTCGGTGAGAAGATCGGCAACCTCGCCGTCATCGACCTCGGCATCAAGACCTCGACCGTGTTGAACCTCGCGCGCCGCGGGTTCGAGGTGCACGTGCTGCCGCAGTCGGTCTCGTTCGACGACGTGCTGGCGATCGACCCGGTGGGGCTGTTCTACTCGAACGGCCCCGGCGATCCGTCGGCATCCGACGCGCACGTCGAGCTGCTCCAGGCTGCGCTCAAGACCGGCCTGCCGTACTTCGGGATCTGCTTCGGCAATCAGCTGTTCGGCCGCGCGCTCGGTCTCGGCACCTACAAGCTGCCGTTCGGCCACCGCGGTATCAACCAGCCCGTGCTCGACAAGGCCACCGGCCGCGTCGAGATCACCTCGCAGAACCACGGCTTCGCGGTCGACGCGCCCGTCGAGGGCACCTTCGACAGCCCCGCCGGCTTCGGACGCGTCGAGGTCAGCCACGTCGGCCTGAACGACCAGGTCGTCGAGGGTCTCAACGCCCTCGACATCCCGGCCTTCTCGGTGCAGTACCACCCGGAGGCGGCCGGTGGCCCGAACGACGCCAACTACCTGTTCGACCGTTTCCGCGACCTCGTTCTCGAGTCGCTCAGCAAGAAGGGCGCACATGCCTAAGCGCGACGACATCTCCTCCGTCCTCGTCATCGGATCCGGGCCGATCGTCATCGGCCAGGCGTGCGAGTTCGACTACTCGGGCACGCAGGCCTGCCGCGTGCTGCGCGAAGAGGGCGTTCGCGTCATCCTCGTGAACTCGAATCCGGCGACGATCATGACCGACCCCGACTTCGCCGACGCGACCTACATCGAGCCGATCACGCCCGACGTGATCGAGACGATCATCGCCAAGGAGAAGCCCGACGCGATCCTGCCGACGCTCGGCGGGCAGACCGCGCTCAACGCCGCGATGGCGCTCCACCACGGCGGTATCCTCGAGAAGTACGACGTCGAGCTGATCGGCGCCAGGCCCGAGGCGATCCAGAAGGGCGAAGACCGCAAGATCTTCAAGGATCTCGTGATCGAGGCGGGCGCCGAGGTGGCGAAGAGCCGCATCGCGCACACGATGGACGAGGTCATGGCGGCCGCGGATGAACTCGGCTATCCGATGGTCGTGCGCCCGTCGTTCACGATGGGCGGGCTGGGATCCGGATTCGCCCACGACGAGGAGGAGCTGCGCCGTATGGCGGGCCAGGGCCTCGCCGAGTCGACGACGACCGAGGTGCTCCTCGAGGAATCGATCCTCGGGTGGAAGGAGTACGAGCTCGAACTCATGCGCGACACGGCCGACAACACCGTCGTGGTGTGCTCGATCGAGAACGTCGACCCCGTGGGAGTGCACACCGGGGACTCGATCACGGTTGCGCCGGCGCTGACCCTCACCGACCGCGAGTACCAGAAGCTGCGCGACATCGGCATCGAGATCATCCGGCGCGTGGGCGTCGACACGGGCGGATGCAACATTCAGTTCGCGATCGATCCCGTCGACGGACGCATCATCGTCATCGAGATGAACCCTCGTGTGTCGCGCTCGTCGGCGCTCGCATCGAAGGCCACCGGATTCCCGATCGCCAAGCTCGCGGCGAAGCTCGCCCTCGGCTACCGTCTCGACGAGGTGCAGAACGACATCACCAAGGTCACGCCGGCCTCGTTCGAGCCGACGCTCGACTACGTCGTCGTCAAGGTGCCGCGGTTCGCCTTCGAGAAGTTCCCCGCCGCCGACGCCACGCTCACGACGACCATGAAGTCGGTCGGTGAGGCGATGGCGATCGGCCGCAACTACGCCACGGCGCTGCAGAAGGCGCTGCGCTCGATCGAGAAGCGCGGGTCCAGCTTCCATTGGGGCGACGAGCACCGCTCGGTCGACGAGCTGCTCGCCTCGATCGTCACCCCGACCGACGGCCGCATCGTCGACGTGCAGCAGGCCCTCCGCCTCGGCGCGACCGCCTCGCAGGTCTTCGAAGCGACGAAGATCGATCCGTGGTTCATCGACCAGATCGTGCTCATCAACGAGGTCGCCGACGCGATCCGCAAGGCCGGGCACCTCGACGCCCGCGTGATCCGCGTCGCGAAGGAGCACGGCTTCTCCGACGCGCAGATCGCGCAGCTGCGCGGTTCGACCGAGGCCGAGGTGCGCGAGGCGCGCCACAGCCTCGACATCCGCCCCGTGTTCAAGACCGTCGACACGTGCGCAGGAGAGTTCCCCGCCACGACGCCGTACCACTACTCGTCGTACGACTCCGAGACCGAGGTCGCGCCGAGCGACCGCAAGAAGGTCGTCATCATCGGGTCGGGTCCGAACCGCATCGGGCAGGGCGTCGAGTTCGACTACTCGTGCGTGCACGCCTCGTTCGCGCTCAGCGACGCGGGCTTCGAGACCGTCATGGTCAACTGCAACCCCGAGACCGTCTCGACCGACTACGACACCTCCGATCGCCTGTACTTCGAGCCGCTCACGCTCGAGGACGTGCTCGAGGTGCTCCATGCGGAAAGCCGGTCGGGCGAGATCTACGGCGTCGTCTGCCAGCTCGGCGGACAGACGCCTCTCGGCCTGGCGAAGGGCATCCAGGAGGCCGGCTACACGGTGCTCGGCACGAGCCCCGCGGCGATCGACCTCGCGGAGGATCGCAAGCTGTTCGGCGAGATCCTCGAGCGCGGCGGACTGCTCGCGCCGCGAAACGGCACGGCGACGAGCGAGTCCGAAGCCGTCGAGATCGCGGAGGAGATCGGATACCCGGTGCTCGTGCGTCCCTCGTTCGTGCTCGGCGGGCGCGGCATGGAGATCGTGTACGACTCCGCGAGCATGCACGACTACTTCGCGCGAATCGCGGCCGACGCGATCATCGGCGAGGAGGCGCCCCTGCTCGTGGACCGCTTCCTCGACGACGCGGTGGAGATCGACGTCGACGCGCTGTTCGACGGTGAGGAGCTCTACATCGGCGGCATCATGGAGCACCTCGAGGAGGCCGGCATCCACTCCGGCGACTCGTCGTGCGCGCTGCCGCCGATGTCGCTCGGACGCAGCGAGATCGAGCGCGTTGTGGCCGCCACCCACGCGATCGCACAGGGCGTCGGCGTACGAGGGCTGCTGAACGTGCAGTACGCGATCAGCGCCGGTGTGCTCTACGTGATCGAGGCGAATCCGCGCGCGAGCCGCACGGTGCCGTTCGTGTCGAAGGCGCTGGGGATCCAGCTGGCGAAGGCGGCGAGCCGCGTGATCGCGGGTACGTCGATCACCGATCTCAAGGCCGAGGGCATGCTGCCGGAGGCCGACGGGGCGATCGTGCCGCAGGGCGCACCGGTCTCGGTCAAGGAGGCCGTGCTGCCGTTCAAGCGCTTCCGCACGGCCGACGGCGACATCGTCGATTCGGTCCTCGGCCCGGAGATGCGCTCGACCGGAGAGGTCATGGGCATCGACCGCGACTTCCCGACGGCGTTCGCGAAGAGCCAGGCGGCGGCCTACGGCGGAATTCCGCTGGAGGGCACCGTATTCGTCTCTGTCGCCGACAGCGACAAGCGCGACGTGATCCTTCCGGCGCACCGCCTGCAGCAGCTCGGCTTCCGCCTGCTCGCGACGGAGGGCACCGCGGAGATCCTCGCGCGCAACGGAATCGATGTCGAGGTCGTGCAGAAGTACTCGGCGACGCAGGAATCCGGCGAGGACAACATCGTCGACCTGATCACGCGCGGCGAGGTCGACATCATCGTCAACACGCCGAGCGGTATGTCGTCGCGCGCCGACGGATACGAGATCCGCGCGGCCGCCGTCGGCGCCGACAGGGCGCTGTTCACGACGATCGCGACCCTCGGCGCCGCCGTGAGCGCGATGGACACGATGGCGGGCGGTTTCCGCGTGAAGAGCCTTCAGGAGTTCCAGGCGGAGCGCACGGCGTGACGGTGTCCTTCGGACAGCGCGCCCGTGCCGGTATCGACCGGTTCGGGCCGCTGTGCGTGGGAATCGACCCGCACCCCGGCCTGCTCGACGACTGGGGGCTGTCGCAGGATGCCGCGGGCGCCCGCGAGTTCGGCCTGCGCGTGGTCGCGGCCTCGACGGCGCGCGTCGCGTTCGTGAAGCCGCAGGTCTCCTTCTTCGAGAGGTACGGATCCGCGGGGTTCGCCGCGCTCGAGCGCGTGCTCGCGGCCGCGCGCGAGGCGGGGATCCTCGTGATCGCCGACGCGAAGCGCGGCGACATCGGCTCGACGATGGACGCCTACGCGGCAGCGTGGCTCACTCCCGGCTCCCCGCTCGAGGCGGACGCCGTGACGGCGAGCCCGTACCTCGGCGTCGGTGCCCTGTCGGGCGCGTTCGACCTCGCGTACCGCGGCGGCAAGGGCGTGTTCGTGCTCGCCGCGACGAGCAACCCGGAGGGCGCGGGCCTGCAGCGTTCCGTCGACGCGGACTCCCGCACCGTCGCGCAGCGCGTGATCGAAGAGGTATCGGCGGTCAACGCCGCGCGTGCGGCCGCGGGCGAGTGGGGGAGCGCAGGATTCGTCGTCGGCGCCACGGTTGACTGGGGCGCGTCGGGCATTCGCCCGTTCGCTCCGGTGGCGCCCATCCTGGCGCCCGGCTTCGGGCACCAGGGGGCGCGCCCGTCCGATGCCGGCGAGATCTTCGGCGAGATGGCGCCGGCAGTGATCATGAGCGAGAGCCGGAGCATTCTCACGGCTGGATCAGACAGGATTGAGACCGTGATCGAAGAACACGCTCGATCTGCGCGAGAGCAAGATCGTCATGAGTGAGGCCGCACGTCCCCCCGAGGTCGATCGCGCCGCCGCTTCCCGCAAGGCCGTCGCGGCGCGCCGCGCGAGGGCCGGCCTGAAGCGCGATATCGCGACGCGCGTCGTGGATCCGCAGGAGGTGCTGCGTCGCGCCACTTCAGACGCATCCTCGCCCGCCGGCACTCTGCGTGTGACCGAGTTCCTGACCGCGCTTCCCGCCATCGGAAAGGGCAAGCGCGATCGCATCCTCGAAGATCTGCAGATCTCGCCCGTCAAGCGCCTCGGCGGCCTCGGTGCGCGCCAGCGCGCCGATCTCACCGCTTGGCTCGACTCGCGGTTCCCCGCACCGCAGCCGCGCGCGCGGCGCAGCAGCCTCGTCGTGCTCGCCGGCCCGACGGCTGTGGGCAAGGGCACGGTCGCGACCCACATCAGGGCGCACCATCCCGAGGTGATGCTGTCGGTCTCGGCGACCACGCGCCCGCCGCGGCCCGGCGAAGAGGACGGGCGCCACTACCACTTCGTCGACGATGCCGAGTTCGATCGCATGATCGCAGGCGGCGAGCTGCTCGAGTGGGCCACGGTGCACGGCGCGCACCGCTACGGCACGCCCCGTGGACCCATCGATCGCGCAATCGACGAGGGTCGGCCGGTTCTGCTCGAGATCGACATGCAGGGCGCCTTCCAGGTGCGCGCGTCGGAACCGCGCGCTACGCTCGTGTTCCTTCTGCCGCCGAGCTGGGACGAGCTCGTCAGCCGTCTGGTCGGCCGGGGCACCGAAGATCACGAGGAACGGGCCCGACGGCTGCGCACGGCCCGTGCGGAGCTCGCCGCCAAGGGCGAGTTCGACCACCACATTGTGAACGAGAACGTCGAGCAGGCCGCGCAGCAGGTCGTAGACTTGATGCAGGCGTGACGCGCTGAGGAATTCTCGCGCGCAGATTCAGGAGGAAATCGCATGGCAACGGAGAACAAGGGCATCATCGATCCGCCCATCGACGAGCTGCTCGAGCGCGTCGACTCGAAGTACCAGCTCGTGATCTACAGCTCGAAGCGGGCCCGTCAGATCAACGACTACTACACCGATCTGCAGGAGGGGTCGCTGTTCGACAACG
>Ga0308157_10001511_pt1 | contig 46944 bp, 29 predicted proteins | sample PhyBR1_FD_201035 | JGI IMG/M metagenome (GOLD analysis project Ga0308157, IMG submission 201035) | Phyllosphere microbial communities from UC Gill Tract Community Farm, Albany, California, United States - DLSLB.R1 | ecosystem: Host-associated > Plants > Phyllosphere > Unclassified | place: USA... | reverse complement strand
GGTAACGTACGTATCGTACATCATTTATCTTCATCTCTGGCAGAGACTTGCCTTTGTAAAGCGGGCGCCAAAGTCCCTGTGCATCTTCATTGTGTTGTTTTATCGTTTTAAAACGGAAGCTTAACTGTGGTTCCTTTTTGGGTCTGGGCACCTGGTAAGACCACCAAAGCCCCTTTTCGGCGGCTACCCCTGGTGGGATGATCAGCACCTTGGTTTCGAGTGGTACCAGTTCGTATCTGATTGTAAGGGCAACCAACGGTGGTGCAACATGATCAACTTTATCTTTCGCTTTAATGAGTACTTTATTTCCTTCCTGATCGATGTTATACATGGGCTGCGCAGCATCGCTTTTACCGGCTTTTACTTCGGTAGCGCCACTAAGGCCTTTTTCTGAAGAATTGTTATGGATAAATACAAATCTGGTTCCATCTGCAGCGATACGTTGTGCGCCCACAAGCTCGTCTGGTGCTTTCTCAAAACTGCATACCCCACCATTAGAATGGATAAGCTGGCTGCCGTACTTGTTTATAAATTCGCCTAAATTTTTAGCGGCAAAGTATTTTGGAGATAAGGCACCGTTTTCGCGGATGGCAGCATTATAATCGTATGTTGTGGTTTGTCCTCGGGCACCCCAACCGTCAAAATGGGTACCACCAACAAACACATAAGGAAAAATACCACTGGCACCACCGGCAATAGACATCATTCCAAGTGCATAAAAATGCTTGTCGTTTGAGTAATGCTCTTCGGCCAGTTTGCCAGCTACTGTAGAAAACCAGCCCCCTTGTAGCTCAGTAACAAAGCCAGGTGCATCGGGTTGTTGTTGCTTTAAATCGCCCATACGCCTTGCGCAACTAATAGCATCCTTTAAGCCAACATAATAATTATCACAATCAAACACCTGTGCTAAAACAGAGTCTTTGCTTCCCCTTGTTTCAGCTGTGAGACAGGTAAATACAGGAATATTTACCCCCGCACTACGCACACTTTTATACATGCGTTGTAATGCATGGGTTTTATTGGTGGTTTTATGCGCATTATATTCATTTTCGATCTGTATAAGAATAATACCTTTTTTCCCTTTTGCCTTTGCTGTAATCTGCTCCTTTGCAACAACCTTACATACTGCCTTATACCAATGGTCGTGCCAATCGAGATAACGGTCATCTGCGCTTCTCAACCAAAAGCCCTCAAAATCTGCAGGGCGGAATTTAGCCAGCCAGCGAGGATAACCCCCGCCTGCAAATTCGGCACAGATAAATGCACCCGGACGAATAACAGTGTATAAGCCAAATTCATCCTGTGCCATTTTGAGCCAATCGGTTAAATCTTTCAAATTTACCTGAGTGTAGTCATTAAGGCCTTTTGGCATATTGAGTTCCGATAAATTCCAGGGCACATAAGTTTCGACAGTATTAAAGCCAGCCGATTTTATTTTTGAAAAACGATCTCTCCAAAGCGCCTTCGGTGTTCTGAAGTAATGAAAAGCAGCACTATAAACAAAGGTTTCCTTGCCTTGAATGTACAGGCATGCACCATCATACCTGATTTTATCCGGAGAAGGAAAATACTTTTGTACCGGCAGGCTTTGAGATTTGGATGACAGGGCAATTCCCATCATAATAAGTAATTGAAAAATTTGTTTCTTAAGCATTCTAAAACTAAAGTTTATACATTGTTAACCGCATCAGCGGTTCTCTTTGCTGAATGACAAGAAAAATATTAATTGATACTCTAAAGAGTATAAGTGTCACCAAATATTGTCAACAATCAAATGCTTTTAAAACTACAAACACTCAAATAGATGTTAATGACAAATAAAACACTGTTATCGATTTTTTTAATGCTAGGCGCATTTAACTCAATAAAAGCCCAGAAACACAATCCATTTGGCAAACCACTAGTTCCGGATATGATTGCTGATGCAAGTATTCAACAGATTAATGGAATATTTTATTGTTATGCCACTACAGATGGTTATGGAAAAGGCCTGAAAACTTCTGGTCCCCCGGTGCTCTGGAAATCCACCGATTTCGTTAACTGGAGCTTTGAAGGCACCTACTTTCCATCAGCTGTTAAAGAATTATATTGGGCACCAAGCAAAGTTGTTCCGGCAAATGGTAAATTCTATATCTACCCTACCATTAATGGTTACATGTACCCTGCAGTTGCCGAAAAGCCAGAAGGACCTTTTAAACTTGCCCGGGGCAAGGATGAATGGTTTAAACCTTATACGCCCTCGACCTTATTGCAAACCAAAAAGCCAAATGGTATTGATGCAGAAATATTTGTTGACGATGATAAGCAGGCTTATGTGTTCTGGAACACCAGGCATGCAGCAAAATTAATGTCTGATATGATTACCGTAGACTCGGCAGTGCAGGTAATTTCGACGCCAAGAACGCAGTATTCAGAAGGGCCGATATTTTTTAAAAGGAAAGGGATTTATTACTATTTGTATACCATAGGCGGGAACGAGAAATACCAGTACGCTTATATTATGAGCAAAGTTTCGCCCTTAGGCCCTTATACTGTTCCAAAAAACGATATCATTACTACAACTAATTACGAAAAAGGGCTATTTGGGCCCGGGCACGGTTCTGTTTTTAATTTAACTGGAACTGATAAATACTATATTGCATTTTTAGAATTTGGAAGAGGCAGCACTAACCGGCAAACTTATGTTAATCAGTTAACATTTGCCAGCGACGGAACGATTAATCCTGTAGATGTAAATCTTGACGGCGTTGGCGAACTTGCAAAAAGCAGGCAGCCAAAGCAATTGAAAATCAGTAATGTTTATGCCTCAAGTACCGCAGATTCGGCAAAAATTAAACCAATTAGCGATCCACGTCTTAACCGGGAAGAATTCTTCGATGTTAAATTTGCCTTTGATGGCTCCAACGGTTCGCGCTGGATGGCAAAAGAAAAAGATACTGCGCGCTGGATAGTGGCAGACCTGGGAAAAACAAAGTCAGTAAATTTAAGCGAAGTTTATTTCGTACGCCCCGCCGCGGGCCATGCCTATTTGCTCGAAACATCGTTAGACGGGAAATCGTGGCAAAAAAGCGGCGGCCATAGCGAAACTAAGGTTCAATCGCCACATATAGACAAATTGCGTATCAAATGCCGTTATCTTCGGATAAAAATTTTAAATGGGGAGCCCGGTATATGGGAATGGCATTTGTATTAAAATGGCTAAGCGGTTACTGGTTAATGCCCATATTAGAGAAGCCTTATATTTGCAAAACAAATTAACTATGCAAAACAAGAGCAAAGCCATGGCAGGCCATATTTAGCTGTGCCATGGTACTTGTAAATACTGAAATATCGCCTACTTTATTTTATTAAATCGTATCGCAAAACCGCCACCTTTAGCCATTTTAATTGTCAGTTTATCTTTGCCGCTTAGTTTAACAAGCGTGCGTTTATAATCAGTGGCATCTTTTTCTGCATTTATACCATCCTGAAAAATTTCGGCCTGGTATAGATCCGTTTTTAAAAAAGAAAGATCGATTATGATTTCCCTGGCCGACCAGTTACTTAAACCGCCAACAAACCATTTATCACCCTTTCTGCGTGCAATGGCAACAAATTCGCCAACCTCGCCGTCAATAGCAACCGTTTCATCGAAAGTAGTTGGAATCTGGCTGATAAACGAAGTGCTTTCCTGCTCTTTTAAATATGCTGTCGGGCTATCACACATCATTTGTAAGGGAGCTTCGAAAACCACAAAAGCAGCTAACTGGTGGCACCTTGTGCCCTGGCTCATGGGCAAGCTATTGCTGGGCCTGAATCCTTCTCTTGTGGCATTGCGCATTGCTCCTGGGGTGTAATCCATCGGACCGGCAACCATTCTTATAAAAGGGATACTCACGTCATATTTAGGAACATCATCGTTTGCCGTCCATTTAACATTCTCCAACCCTTTAACGCCTTCAAAATTCAGCACGTTTGGATATGTTCTTTGTATACCGGTTGGTTTATACATGCCATGATAATCTACAAGCAATTTATATTTGGCAGCGTTTTCTGCAATATCATAAACAGATTTAACCATTTTCTGATCATCACGGTCTAAGAAATCAATTTTGAATCCCTTTACCCCCAACGCCGCGTATTTTGAAAAAGTTTTATCCATTGCTTTGGTAATCGAATACCAGGAAGCCCAAAGCATAACGCCTACTTTTTTTTGCTTTCCATAATCTACAATCTCTTCAATATTGATCTGGGGCAAAATTTTCTGCAAATCATTTTCTTCACTCCAGCCCTCATCTACAATAATATACTCGATGCCGTTGGCCGAAGCAAAATCTATATAATATTTATAGGTTTGCGTATTAATGCCAGCCTTGAAATCGACTTTTGAAATGTTCCAGTCATTCCACCAATCCCAGGCTACTTTACCCGGCTTTATCCAATCTGTATCTGCAATTTTTACAGGCGCCGAGAGCTGCTGTACCATGTCATTATTCAACAGGTCTTTATCCTGTTCACTAATAATTACCGTTCTCCAGGGCAGTGCTCTTGTTCCATTGATTTTGGCTATAAAGGGAGCGCGTTTGGTTACCATATAGTTTATGTTTTGAAATCCCCCCAAATGCTCCTCCAACGGATAGTTGGCAAAAACACCTTGTAACCCTTCTTTTTTTTGAGCATTCCGCTTTAAAAACATTCCTGGATAATCTTCCAATGCTGCCTCAGTAATTATGGCTTTTTTTCCATTCCCATAGTCTATCAGTAGTGGGCAAAGCGCCAAAGAATCTTTTACCATTTTAGACAATGCGGTTTCATTGTACATTGCTTCAAATGGGGAGGTAAACCTTTCATTATCCCTCAAATCCCTTATGTAAGGTATAAAAGCCCTATAATCGGCATTAAAATTAAAATTAGCTTCTTCAGAACTGATGGTTACCATCCCTTTTTTATTGAGCAAAAAACGGTAGCTCACTCCATCATCATAAGCCCTTAGTACCAATCCATACTGCCCTTTAAAATGGATTGTAATTTGGTTATATTCATCAGTTACGCTACTTTTCTTATAAAAGGGTGTTTTAAAACTACTGCGAACCCCGGCATTTTTAATGCTGATCACTTTGGCAAAATTGCCCAAAACTGTACCATCGTTTAAAGTTAAAGAGATGCCTGATGGATCGATAATCTGAGTGGTTTCATGCTTAACAGACCACAAGAGCTTAGTGCCGACCGCTAAGGTGATGGCGATTTTACCATTTGGCGATTTTAGCTGCACAGATGGCTTAGCTGCAAATACAACCGAAGTTAACATTACCAGCTGAAATATAAAGAAGATGCTTATCCTGTTTCTCATAGCATTTAAGGGTATATTTTACCAGCTGCATTTAGCTATCAGCAGTAAAATTTAAAATATGTATTGGAAATGAGGTTATATTTTGCTCATCTTGAGCGCTCAATATTTAGTTTATTTGAATATCCTTTTTTATCGGGGTTAAAATAGTTTTAGAACCAGCACTAAAATTACCATGGTTTTAGCCGCGCCAGGTACTACTTAACCTCAATTTTAAGTTTTTGTAGTATATTATTGGATGAATTGCCCAGTTGCAGAATAAAATCTCCTGCTTCAATGTTCCATTCCTTTTTCTGCTCATCATAAAAGGCAAGATCGCTGACCTTCAAATCCATTTCAACATTTTTTGTTTCGCCGGGCTGTAAAAACACTTTTTTAAATGCTTTTAGCTCTTTAAGCGGACGAGTTACGGAACAAACCGGATCGTGCACGTAGAGCTGTGCCACCTCGGCACCATATTTAGCACCCTTATTTTTTAGTGTAAACCTAACTTTGATTACCTCATCTTTGGTATAGGTTAATTTATCGGCAGATAGCAGACCAAAATCAAAACTGGTATAAGATAACCCATAACCGAATGGATACAAGGGCGTGATTTTCTTTGTATCGAACCAACGGTACCCTACCAGAATACCTTCACTATAATATTGTTTTACACTGTCGCCGGGATAAGAAAGTTTTCCGTAAAAGTGTGCGGCATTATCTTCCAGTTTTTTCGGAAAAGAAAAGGGTAGCTTACCGGAAGGATTTACGTCGCCGGAAATCACATCGGTTAAAGCATTTCCTGATTCTGACCCCAAATACCAACCTTGCATCACAGCGGCCACTTTATTTACCCAGGGCATAGCAACAGCATTTCCGCTCAACAGCACCACTGCTAAATTTTTGTTCACCTTCAACAAATCACCAATGAGTTTATCCTGGCCAAAAGGCAGGCTTAACGAATGCCTGTCTCCACCTTCGCAATCCTGAAAATGGTTCTTATTTAAGCCGCCTATAAATATAACGATATCAGCATTTTTGGCCACCTCAATCGCAGCTGCAGTAAGTGAGTCAGCATTGAGCGATGAAGGTTCTTCGCGGCCATAGGCAGCGGGGCCCGATGCATAGCCCAAACTGTGCACAATATGGTCTTTTCCGTACCTGGCAATCAAAGCTGCCAAAGGCGTACTTTCGTAAGCTACTTTAAGTGATGACGACCCACCACCAACTACCAGACTGCGGCTTGCATTTTCGCCAATAACTGCGATTTTCTTAAATCCGCCTACCTTAACAGGGAAAAAATTTCTGTCATTTTTGAGCAACACAATCCCTTCGCCGGCAATATTACGTGCTGCCTGGCTATGTTCAGGGGAAACAAAACGTCCGAATGGCCGATCGGCACTCATCGTTGTGCGGAATATTAACCGCAGGATTCGGCGGGCTTTATCGTTAACAAGGCCCACATCATATTTCCCTTCTTTAATTCCTTTCAGAAAAGGATTAGCGAGGTAGTAATCAGAATAAGGGAACTTTCCTTTGGTGGTTAAACCATCGGTATAAGTGCCCATTTCCAGATCCAGCCCGTTACGAACGGCCTGATCAGTATTGTGAACCCCTCCCCAATCGCTAATCACCACACCATCAAACTTCCAGTCGGTTTTAAGGATTTTATTCAGCAGCAGATCGTTATGACAACAATGCTCGCCTCTAAACTGGTTATAAGCACCCATTACCGACCATACCTTAGCCTCCTGAACTGCAGCTTTAAAGGCAGGCAAATAAATTTCGTTCAATGCCCGGTCGCTGAGATCGACATTAATGTGTCCACGCCACTCTTCCTGGTTATTAAGGGCAAAATGTTTAACACATGCGGCCACTCCACATGATTGAACCCCCTGAATATAGGGAACAACCATGCGTGAACTGAGGTAAGGATCTTCTCCAAGGTATTCAAAGTTTCGCCCATTCAACGGCGTGCGGTAAATGTTTACCCCCGGCCCTAATAAAACAGTTTTATTACGGTACCGGGCTTCTTCACCAATCGACTTCCCATAAAGTAATGATAACTCGGGATTAAATGTTGCCGAAAGACAGGTTAATGCCGGGAAAGCGGTACAAAAATCGTTTGTCCAGTTGGCGCCACCCCATTCATCCCATAAAACTTCTTCCCGAATGCCATGCGGACCATCATCGGTCCATACTTCCGGAATTCCGAGGCGGGCTACTCCTTTTGAGCTAAATTTAGACTGGGCATAACATAATGAAACCTTTTCTTCCAGTGTCATTGCATTGAGCGCACTTTCAACCCGCTCTTCAATGGGCTTTCTCACATCAAGGTAAACTGGCAGCTGTTGTGCACCAGCTGTAAGCATGGCTCCCAGTGCTACTATTGTAATTAAAACTGATTTCATTATCTGTCTGTTATTCTTAATACTTTTTTCATCATTCGTTATTATAGTTTTACAAGGATTTCCTCACCATTATACCTTACTGTTTTGGATTCGCTGGTACCTCTACCAATGGTTACCACCCGAAATATCCGGCTGGTTAACATGCCTTCATAACTGCCGCTGCGTTTACCAATTTTCAGGCTGCCGTTATTATTGTTAAAATCAAAATTGATGGTAGCGTACGCACCCTTTTCGTAGTTGTAATTATTACCCTCATCTTCATAAAGAGTAAACTTGCCGTTCTTGCCCGGATAAACCCTGATCTCGATGTCATCAGCCTTTTTTTCAGAGGTAAACTGCATTACTTTGCCAACCGGTAAAATGGTTCCTGCAGGTACAAAAAGCGGAATACGATCGAGCGGTGCTGCTACATTTAACTTTTGCCCACCTTTAATTTGTTTGCCGGTATAGAAATCATACCAATTGTTCCCTTTCGGAAAATAAACTTCGCGGCTTCGGGCCTTATACTTATAAATCGGACAAACCAAAAGCCCCGAACCGAAAAGAAACTGATCACTAATCCCATAAGTTTGTTGATCTGCTGTGTAGTCCATTGGCAGCGATCTCATTAGGGTGTAATCTTTATGATAGGCCATTCCAGCCATAGCGTAGATGTAGGGCATTAATCGATAGCGTAACTGGTCATAATAAACAAGGCTTTTGTAAACCGGATGTCCTTCGGGGGCAAGGTTGTAAATTTCGCGATAAGGAAACTGGCCGTGACTGCGAAAAAGCGGGCAAAATGCCCCAAACTGGAACCAGCGTAAATTCAATTCCCGCCACTCTTTAAGGTCGTCGTTCTCTTTTCCGGTTTTATCAAAAAGAAGCTGGCTATCTCCATATCTTTTTTCTACGCAAAACCCGCCAATATCCATGGTCCAGAACGGAATGCCCGACATGGCAAAATTGAGTCCTGCCGGAATTTGGGCTTTAAGATCCTCCCATCTTGAGGCGATATCGCCACTCCAGGTAGCAGTAGAATATCGCTGCAATCCCGAAAAGCCCGACCGCGTTAGCAAAAAGACTCTTTTGTTGTTGTCTGTTTCACGCTGCCCATCATAAATTGCTTTAGCATTCATTAAAGCATAGGCATTAAAATATTTGGTTGAAGAACCCAAAGCAGTGGGGCCACATAACTTTTTCCGATAATCCATATCGGTACAATCGCGGATATTGGGTTCGGAAGCATCCATCCACCAGGCGTCGAAACCTTTAACGTAGAGGTTATCTTTCATCTGTTTCCAAAAGAGTTTCTGGGCATCCTCACTGTAAGCATCATAAAAAGATCCAACATAACCTTTGCCTATCCAATCGCGCACACTATCCTGCACGGCCTGCATGTACATCCATCCGTTTTGGTTAAACTGCTTAAAGTGCTCGGTGTTGGTATAAAACTTAGGCCAAACCGATATCATAATATTGGCATTTTGCTGATGCACGGTATCTACCATTCCCTTCGCATCAGGAAAACGTTTCAGATCGAACTGATGGCTCCCCCAGGCATTTTCAGGCCAATAACTCCAGTCAAGCACAATGTTATCAAGCGGTAGCTTCCGTTTCCGGTACTCACTCAAAACATTCAGTAATTCATCCTGCGTTTTATAGCGCTCTCTGCTTTGCCAAAACCCCATAGCCCACTTAGGCATAATGCTTGCCTTACCGGTAAGTGTCCGGTAACCACTTATTACCTCATCCATACTTTGGCCGGCAATGAAATAATAATCCATTTTATCGCCCATTTCAGACCAAAAGGATATGTTTCCATTCTTTTCAATCGGTGATGAGGAAAGTGCTTTAAGTCCAACGTAAGAAACACCCCCATCAGGCTTCCATTCCAGTTTTATTTTTGTTCTTTTACCCTTTACGAGCGGAAAAGAAAACCTGAATGTATTGGGATTCCAGGAAGTTCTCCAGCGCTCTGGTACCACCAATTTTCCATCTAGCCACACTTTGGTATAGCCAGCATAATAGAGGCTAAACTTGTACACATCGGTTTGATCAGCCACTATTGATCCCTCCCAAACCACAGCTCCCTCATTAAAATTAAATGCTTTGGGAAAATTTTTAATCGTTGTAAGGTTTTCGTAATCAACTGCCGACTCCTGACGAACTATAGATGGGCTGTTTATTTGCTTATATGTTGCGGTAAGGGCACCTTTTTTACCATCTTTGTTAAAAAGGGTAAACTGGTTCAAATCTTTATAGTTGCGCGGATCTCCGTACTTACTCTGCGAATAATTATCCCACAATATGCCATATTTTTTAGTAGACATTACAAAAGGCACGGAGACCTTTGTATTGTATTGAAAAAGGTCTTCGCTTTTATTCTTGTAATTAAAATCATCAGATTGGTGCTGCCCAAGTCCATAAATGGCTTCTCCGGGTGTACCCGAAAAAACCTGCTGAAAAGTATAACCTTTATCATTATCAACGGTAAGCGGGCTAAAGCTACGTTTTGCCTCTTGCAGCAATACCTTACCTGATTTATCGGTGAATGAAATTTTACCACTAATGAGTGAAACCGTAACGGTAAGCTCCTGTGTGGATAGTTGCGCTATTGTTGCGTTACCTGTTATTTTGAAAGCTGCTTTTAGGGGCAATGCCGGTACTACACACAAACCCGGTATTTCAGGAATGCTGGTTTCGGGAGAGGCTTGTACCCTTACAATGCGGCTATTAATTACATTAATTTCAATAGTTTTGGCAGCACCTCCTTTGGGATGGATCTTCATACCATTGGGCAGGGTTTCAAAAGTGCCGGATGCGAGTAGCGTTTGCGCAACAAGCAGCAGTACAATAAGCAAAGAGATTCGTCTCATAACGAAGAAAAGTATTTAATGGTTAGCAGATAGTTGCCTGGTTGTTAGTGAGCAAAGCTAATGCGAGTGGTTTTGGCGGTAGAGCAGTAATGTTAAATATGTAAGTAGAAATGTTAACACAATGCACCCCTAACGCGTTTTAGCCTCCTAAACCGCCATTAATGAGTAATTCAACTTGTTTATTGTTTTTGTGAAGAAAGCGTGAGACCTGAAAAAGGCGAAGGAATTTGTTTTTAATTCAAATTCCTTTTTTCTGCTATATATTCTGAAGGGAGTACATTGTATTTTGCTTTAAATGCTTTTGCAAAATAATTTGGGGTGCTAAAACCAACCATATAACATATTTCGGAAATGGTTTTATTGCTTTTTTCTAATAATACTGCAGCTTTTTCAAGCTTAACCGAGCGGATAAAATCTACAGGAGTTTTTCCGGTTACCCTCAGGCACTTTTTATACAGTGAAACCCTGCTCATTGCCGTATGTTTACTCAAATCCTCAACCGATAACTGGGGATTATGCAGGTTCTCTTCTATATAGAGTAAAGCTGTATTGAGAAATTTAACATCTTCAGATTCAATCTCTATCTCTGGCAAGGCAATATTAACCTGCCTGGTATAGGTTTTTTTGAATGTTTGATGCAGGATAAGCAGGTTTTTAATTTTTGAATGCAGAATTTCGAAATTAAAAGGCTTAGTCATATAGTCATTTGCACCTGTTTCCAGGCCTTTAAGCTGTTCTTCTTCAGCGGCTAAGGCTGTTAACATAATTACGGGTATATGCCTGGTCCTTTCGTCTGCCTTTAATTTCGCACACAACTCGGTACCCGTCATTTCAGGCATACTGATATCCGAAACAATTAAGTGTGGGTGCAAGGCCAGTGCTTTTTGCCACCCTTCCCTGCCGTTTGAGGCTTCTATTATCTTATAATAAGTACTCAGGTTATCTTTAAGGTAGAACCTAAAATCCTCATTATCTTCTACCAACAAAATAACAGGGGCATTGTTTGAAATCAGTCTTTTGTCGGCAGACTCTTTTTGCGCCTTTTCTTTGTCATCAGTATCATATTGCACAGCTAAATCTTCTGAATTGCTGTGAACCAGCTGTTCTTCTACAACCGGCGATAACAGGAGCTGGAGCGTAAAACAGGTCCCCTGACCGGGTTCACTTTCAACGGTTATTTCACCGCCATGCATTTTCACAAATTCTTTGGTAATGGAAAGGCCAATTCCAGATCCCTGGTTAAGAATAGATGCGGAAGTTTCGTGTTGAAAAAAGCGATCAAAAATTTGCTTTTGTTTATCTGCCGGAATGCCGATTCCAGAATCCTGGATTTTCAGCTCCAAAAGAATTTTACCCTCTTCAGTTTTGTTTAAGCGTTTATGTAGCATGACCTCTACTTTTCCGCCAGCCGGAGTAAATTTAAATGCGTTGGAAAGCAAATTAAATATTATCCGTTCCACTTTATCCTGATCGAAATAAGCATACAAGCTTTCAATCGGACTAGCGAAAGTGAGTTTTATTTGCTTACGTTCAGCCAGGTCGTAAAAAGAATCTGTGGCATCCTTAATAAACGATACCACTTCGCCCTCGGTAATGTTTAAACGCAGTTCCTGTTCCTCCATTTTACGAAAATCGAGCAACTGGTTTACCAAGTTTAGTAAACGCCTTGCATTTCTTTTAATCATTGCCAACTGCCCGTAGCGCTCGTTTTCTTTTGCAGCAATCAATAGCTTATCAACCGGGGCTAGAATTAAAGAAATTGGCGTCCTGAACTCATGGCTTAGATTGGTTAAAAATTTAATCTTCAGTAAATCCAGTTCGCGTAATCTTTCTGCCTCTTTACGGTCTTGTTCACGCAGTTGCCGTGCTTCAGCCCTTTCCTGTGCCAAAGCAAACTCGCGCCTAAGCCTATTAATACCCCTGCTGCGTACATACAGCAACGCAAATCCTATCACGGCCAGGTACAAAATATATGCCCAGGTGGTTTTCCAGAAAGGAGGTGCAATGGTGATATTTAGCTGCGACTCAGCAATTGGCGCAGCGTCGTTTTCGTTAAAAGCCCTTACATGGAGAATATAATTTCCGGGATCAAGATTGGTAAAAGTAGCCTTACGTAAATCAGATGATACAGTAAGCCAGCGTTTATCAAACCCTTCGAGGTTATATTTATAGATTATCTTGTCAGGATTAAAATAATTGAGCAGTGCGAATTGGATGGAAAAGATGTTTTCCTGGTAAGTGAGGTTTAAATTCCTGAGCGAGGCGATTGCTTCAGGCAATACAACATGTCCGTTGATCCGCTCACCTACACCAACTTTATGGTAAAATACTTCCAGGTCTGTCATCACCAGGGCAGCAGGAAACTTGCTATTTTTAATATCACTGGCCTTGAATACATTAAACCCGCCTGGCCCTCCAAAAATCAGTTCGCCCGCTTTGGTTTTACCCGCAGCATTGATATTAAACTGAGTACTTTCAAGTCCGTCAGACTGGCTGTATTTGCTGTATCTGAATTGATAGTTTTTTCCGTTAGGGATTACAGAGATTTTATAAAGGCCTTTGCGCGAACTATACCAGATATGGTGATGTTCATCTTCTAAGAGTTCAAACACCATGTTCTCAGGGAGTCCGGCAGCTTCATTCAGGTTTCTAAATAAACGGGTAACCGGATCGTATATACTGATCCCTTCTTTTGTACCAATCCACATCCATCCACGCGCATCCTGCAATATCGAGTTTACGTCATTCTGGATCAGGCTATTACTATCGGCGGGGTTGTTGGTTAGGTATTTGAAGGTAGCGCTTTGATGATCGAATACATTAACTCCCGCCGTGGTGCCAATCCAGATATTTTTGTTTTTGTCTTCATATAAACAAGAAACTACAAAAGAGTTCACCGTATTTTTAATATCCGGCCTAAAATGTTTGAATGTTCCGGCCTGGCGATCCAATAAATCGAGCCCACCATTTAAAGTACCCACCCAAAGCCGGTTAGAAGAATCTTCCAGCAAGGCATAAATACGGTTATCAGATAAACTTGCAGGATCTGGAGTGTGCTTAAAATGTTTGAAATTTTTTCCATCAAAAGCATCAAGCCCTCCTAAATAAGTACCAATCCACAATGTGCCCGAATGGTCAAACTCCAAACTCACCACAATATCGCTACTTAAAGAATTGTTATTCTCAGGGTTATTTCGGTAGGTTGTAATCTGGCCAGTTTGCTTGTTTAAACGCAATAAGCCTTCTCCGTTAGTGCCAATCCATAAATTACCCTTATTATCTTCGGCAAAACAATTAACATCTTTCTTAATTGGGTTTTTCCCGGCCAGATACCGGTTAGCCGGAAATTTATAAACGCTTTTATGGTAGAAACAAATTCCCTTTTTAAAAGTGCCAATCCAGATGATGTTATTGTTATCCTTATACAATGCCGAAATGCTGTTATCGCTCAGACTCCGCGGATCGTCCTCTTTATTTAAAATATAGGTTATCCTGTTGGTCTTTTTATCCAGGATATTAATTCCGCCATGATCGGTACCAATCCAGATCTTTCCATCCTCCGCTTCAATTACACGACTAACATTTTTGGAACTTAAACCGGTATTATCTTGCTTTTTTCCGAAATAATGGAACTCATTGTTAGCCACATTGAGATAAAACAGGCCAAAAGGGCTTGGCCAACTAGAAATATAGATATTACCTGCTAAATCATGACTGAGATTGTAATTATTTAGCTGAGCGGAAAAACGCTCATTCACAGCAGTAAAACGCTTAGTTACGCGTCTACGTTTCAGATCAAATTTATCGAGCATCCCATTAACGTAGATCACCCATAAGTTGCCTTTCAAATCATCAATAAAATCACTTATTTCCCCAACGTCGGGTGCGGTTATCAGCTCCCCCTTTAGCGTATATTTTATTGTTGTATTGGTTTTCGAATCGTAACAATAAATACCCTGATTTTGAATATTAAAATATAACTTTCCGCCTCCATCTGTTTTTACATCTTTGAGGTATCCGTTTGGAATTTTATACTTTTTAAAATGTTTTTGCTGAAAGCGTTCAAACTTTTCGCTAGCGTGGTCATAAATACTGAAGCCTTCGTTTGACTTAACCCACAACTGCTTTTGTGGTCCTTCAAAGATGCCGATGATATAACCATTTGGCAGGCTTGAGCTGTCTTTTGAATTGTGCCTGAAAATCTTAAAATCATGCCCGTCAAACCTACTCAGTCCGGCCATGGTACCAAACCACATAAACCCCTTATGGTCTTTATATATCGCATTGATTTGGTTATCAGATAAACCATTGGTAATATCGATGCGCGAAAACCGGTAAATATCTTCTTGGGCATAAAGCGAATTACACCACCACACCAACGCACAGATCAGGGCTAAAAACCGAAACATATATTTCTTGTTAAATATCGGGGGTATCTGGTTAGAAAGAATCACTTAAACTAAAAGCACAATAGTTATAATCGTTTGGTTAACGTTAATATTGCTAATTTACAATAAAATCCGGAGATATACTCTGTACTGCCGCAGGTTTATTCGGCCCAAATAATCACGCCAGCAGGGCTCAGGGTTTTCGTTCCGACAATAAGCTGCGCGGTTTTAGGAAGATTGAAAGTATAATCGGCCGAAGAATAGTTTACAGACATGTAAAAGCCATCTCTCCAATATACATAAAGCCCTTTGGGATAATTTTCAGTTGTAGCTCCTGCATTGGTATCTCTTGCTGGAAATAGACCTCTGCAGTTTGCGATTTTACTGCTATTCCGCAGAGCATTGATAACAGGAATGCCGTTAAATACTTCTTCATCATTTAAGCTAATATTTACTAAAAAAACCAACCCTTTATTCTGTCTTGATATTCAGTACACTTATTTAAAAATATGCTGAGCAAAAAAGTACAGGTTGTTGGCCCACTCAATATCGTCGTGTGCATTGGCATCTACGTGCCATATATGTGGCACCCCTTCTTCTTTAAGGTATTGGTGTACGCGCTGGCTAACACTAAACAACCCATCCCTGGTACCACAAGCAAGCCATAATGTTTTAAGCTTGTTTTTAGCTGCCCGCAAATCTGGTAAAAGTTTAACATCAGAAAGACCGCCAAATTGATTGGTATTTGGCGCCGACGAGAAACCGCCTACATAAGCAAAAGTGTTAATATGCCCGAGGCCTATGTTCAGTGATTGGCCACCGCCCATAGATAAGCCGGCAATTGCACGATGCTTGCGATCGGTATAAACTGAATAATGAGATTCGATAAAAGGAATAATTTCCCGGAGCAAATCATTTTGAAAAGAAAGCCCGTAACCTTTATAGCCTCCTTTTCGTTCTTCCTGCTCATCTGGTTTTGGATTATTTACCGTTACGTTGGTGTTGCAGTTTGGAAAAACGATTATCATTGGCTTAATTCTACCTTCACTTATCAAATTATCAATAATCTGGTTGGCATTAATCCAGTATGGCCACTGGCCGTTACCTGAATTAAGTCCGTGCAGAAGGTAAATTACCGGGTAGCGCTTAGCACGCGAATAGCCCGGAGGAGTATAAACCAGTATTTCGCGCGATTGGCCCAGTGTTTTGGAGGTGTATTGAACTGAGCTGACAATACCATGTTGGATGTTATCGCGTTTATTTCTAAAACCTGCTGGTGGATCATTAAACGCTGGTTTATCGTCAGGGCCCAATTTTACAGTTTTATCAAAAATAACTTTTTCTGCTTCCTGTCCCTTGATGTCCCCCCTCATTTCCATCCATTTCCGGCAAGCTTCCGGCCACAATGATTCGGTATTTTTAGTATGTGCAAGTCCATACCCGTGCCCACCTGATTGGTAAATATGCAATTCGCAGGCTACATTATTTTTCTCCATGGCCATTGCGTAGGCAACACTGTTTTGCACCGGAACGGCTTTATCATCCATAGAATGCACCAAAAACGCAGGCGGTGTTTCACCATTAACCTGCAGCTCGTTTGAAAAACAGGTGACGCTTTCTACCGATGGATTTTGGCCCAACAGGCTTACTTTTGAACCTTTATGCGTAATATTTTCCTGCATGGATATTACGGGATAAATCAGGATCGAAAAGTCTGGACGCAGGCTGGTGGTATCAGTAATGGCAGCAGACTTTGTTTTAAAGTGAGTTGATACGGTAGCTGCGAGATGCCCTCCGGCCGAAAACCCCATGATCCCGATTCTACCGGGGTTGATTCCCCATTTTTTCGCATTTTTCCTCACCAGGCGCACAGCTTGCTGCCCATCTAGTAATGGACCGGTAGCCTTATCAACCATAATCGCAACATTTGGCAAGCGGTATTTTAACACGAAAGCCGTAACGCCAAGGGTGTTTAACCACTTAGCCACTTCCTTTCCCTCGTGGGCAATGGCCAGGCCCGAATAACCGCCTCCCGGGCATATAATTACCGCAGTACCGTTGGCTGTTTCTGCCGGGGCAGGGTACATATCGAGCATGGGTTTAGAGATAAAGCTCATCCAGCTATTTGCCGAATCTACCTGCTGTTTATAGTTGGTATTGGCTATTGCACCGGGAGCTTCCCCATCCCACAGATTGATTAACTTACTTTGACCAAAAACGTTGATGGTGGCCATTAAACAACCGAAAGCCATTACTGTTTTTCTTATATTTTTAAACTTCATTTCTTTTGTAATATTGTTCTATAACAAATCAAGCCATCTTTCCCCTTTTCCGATAATAAATCCTTTCTGTTATATCCCTTTTGATAAACGGAATGCATTAAAGGTTTTCCGATTTTTTTTGTGACATATTATACATTTGGGTCAAATGACACTATCGAACCTGAACTTATTCCGCTTTCAATGTAAGGGTTGCAACAGGAAGCGATCGGCTTCTTGCAGTAATTTTTATTTCGCCTTTGTGGTTTGTTGATTGTACAATGGCAAGACATTTACCCTGCCAGGCTTCCATCGCTTTTCCCTTTAATGGGGTATGACTTTGTTGATTTCCGTTTCCTACTGCTGCAAGCTTACCTGCACCAGTTATTTCAAAATTGATCATATTGTTAGCAAAAGGTACAGGTATACCATGGGCATCAACTATCTGCACAGAAACATAACTTAAGCCCTGGCGGTTTGCCTTTACTGTTTTCTTGTCTGGTGTTAACACTATTTTAGCTGGTTCCCCTGCCGTTTTAACGTCAAAGGATACTTTTTTTCCATCCGCTGTTTTTCCTATCGCTTCCAGTTTTCCCGGTTCGTAAGGCACTTCCCAGAAAAGAAATGCTTCATTTTTAAGGTTCCATTTTTTAGTTCCCAACGACTTTCCATTAAGCCTTAATTCAACTTCAGGTACGTTAGTATACACATGCACTGCAAGTGTATCACCTTTCTTGTTGTGGTTCCAGTGCGTTTCAACTTTTGGCCAGCTCCAAAAAGAGCAGATTTCCCTGTTTCTTGCGGATGTCTCCGTTTGAACAGCGATATGCACCATAGGCTCGTCATTCCAAAGTGCCTTTCTTAACCAATAAGCAGGCTTCGGAAAGCCACACATATCAATTACACCACAATCTGCTCCACGCCAGGGCCATTTTGGCCAGGTTTCCCAGAATTTACAACTAGTGCCTACTGCACCAATACCTGCTTCGCCTATATAATCAAATCCTGTCCAAAGAAACTCACCTGCTACATATTCTTTCAGCTGACCATCCAGCCATTGATCATAAGAACGCAATTGCCAGCAAGTGCCTGGGTGATAAGGATAACTCACTGTCTCCGTTCCAAAGATTACCCTATTGGGATATTTTTCATGATCAGCTTTGTAAAAAGCTTCTTGATAATTATAACCAACTATATCCAGCATATCAGCCATTCCAAAAGAATTGACATTGAGAATTTCATTAGTTGCTGTTGTAATGGGACGGGTGCTATCATATTTATGCGTAGCATCTATAAACATCTTAGTAATTTTTAGTGCATTATCTTTGTTGTACTGCTCTAATACTTCATTTCCGATACTCCAGGCAATAACACAAGGGTGATTACGATCACGACGAATCCAGTTTTCGACATCTTTTTCGTACCATTTAGCAAAATGAGGTCCATACCCACCCGTTGTTTTACCCTGCATCCATTCATCAAATACTTCATCAATCACCACAAAGCCCAGACTGTCTGCATAGGCGAGCAATTCCGGTGCCGGAGGGTTATGACTCATCCTGAGCGCGTTGCAGCCCATGGTTTTTAAAATCTTCAAACGGCGTTTATCTGCGTCATCAAAAACTACAGCACCCAGTGGTCCATTATCGTGATGATTATTTACTCCTTTTAATTTAACATGCTTTCCATTCAATGAAAAACCTTTATTGGGATCGAACTTAAATGTTCTTATACCGAATGATAAAACATAGTTATCAATCAGCTTTCCGCCTGATCTCACTTCTACCTTTAAGCAGTATAAATTGGGGCTCTCAATAGACCATAAGGCAGGTTTGTTAATGCTGATGTTTTGATCCAGTTTTTGTCCAATACCTTTTTTGGCAGCCACTTTCGATTCAGCTCTGCCAGCTTCTTTTCCGCTTGCATCTATTAGTTTGGTAATCACCGTACAGGACTGATCAACATTATTTTCGTTGGTTAATTCTACAGCAACCTGAACACTGGCCTTATCATTATTTGCTTCAACTGTTCGTGCAAAAACACCCCATTGATCTATATGCAGCTTGTTTTTTACAACTAACGATACATGCCTGTAAATGCCCGAACCAGTGTACCATCTTGAATTAGACTGTTCGGTTGTATTCACTTTTACAGCGATAACATTTTCTTTACCCGTTGGATTTAAATACTGGGTGAGGTCATAATAAAAAGAAGAATATCCGTAAGGGCGAATACCAAGATAATGCCCATTGATCCATACTTCACTGTTGCGATAAACACCATCAAATAAAATCGAAAGGTTCTTGCCTGAAAAATCAGCAGTTGTTTTGAAATGTTTTCTGTACCACCCAATACCACTATAGGTATAACCTCCACCTGGTCCGGTTTTATAAGTCGAATCAAAAGGATGTTCGATGCTGAAATCATGAGGTACGTCTAATAAACGCCATTTGGAATCATTAAATGTAGGCTTTTCTGCACCAGGTTGATCGTTCAGCGCGAACCTCCAACCAAAATCAAAAGGAATTTTATTGTTTGCAATTGACTGAGCATCTGCAAATGAGATACCTGTTATAAAAAATAATACCAATTGAAAAAAAAAGTTTTTCATATTTTGCACTTTATTCTTAAAATAATATTTAAGGCTACCATATAATTCTAGTCCTTGTTTTTAGATACTGTTTTGATGTTAAAAGTAGCATCAGAAAGTCCTGGAGAAGTAACCGTGAGTTTGATCCCACCAGCATTGCGAGTGCTTTTTAGTACAACTAAAGCCTGCCCTTTCCATGCTTTACGAGTATTGCCGAAATAGGAATCAGTATCTCTAATATCTGCATTACCTACTCCTGCAATTGTTCCCGCCCCTTCGACTTTAAAATGCAAAAGACTTTCAGCATTCGGTTGTATGATTCCGTTCTTATCTGTTATTTCAATTTTAATATGAGACAAATCCTGGCCGTTGGCCAATATTTCTTTTCTATCTACGGTTAGCTTTATTTTTGCAGCATCTCCTGAAGTTTTCAAAATGGTCGATTCTACTTCCTTATCATCTTTCATGCCCACAGCTTTTATTTGCCCTGCCAAATAAGGTACTGTAAATGTTGCTTTAAATTGCTGCTCTTCGGTAGTGGATTGTTCTCCAATAAGCTTGTTATTCAAATACAGGCGTACTTTAGGGTATTTTGAATACACTTCGACCTGAATATTCTTTCCTTCAAATCCTGGCCATGTCCAACTTTCCCAGGTTGGCCAAACCGACCAGCCCGTTTCTTTAATTTCCAGTGATTCGCGAACCGGTTCACGAACAGCCATATACAACTTCTCAGTATTATTATATAACATGCTTCTGTAGTGTGAAATGGGTTTCCTCCAACCAATTAAATCAATATCACCACAGTAAGAACCATGTAAAGGGAACAGCGCATCGGTATCCCATTGATCACCTGCCGTTTCGCCTGAATAATAGTAACGACCTATACCTGATTCGCCCAGATAATCAATTGCAGTCCACACAAAATCACCAATTACAAACTTGTTGTTCTGAATCAATTTCCAATTGGCAAAAGCATCTCTGGGGTAAGACTCGGTTACAACAATAACACGGGAAGGAACTCTTTTATGGTCTCCGGGCACAATTTCCAAGTGATAATTATAGCCGCAAATATCATGTTCTGCCATTAAAGGATCCATCAGCGTCCAATCTTTACCGTTTTCCACAATTGCCGAAGTAACAGGACGGGTAGTATCTATTGTTTTTACACACTGAACAAGCTTTCTTGCAGTTTCTACTGCTTTAGGTGTTCCTCTTTCAGGTACCTCATTACCCACGCTCCACATCACAACAGATGGATGGTTACGATCCCGTTTCACCATTGCTTCCAAATCAATCTGCCACCATTTGTTAAAAGCCACAGAATAATCGAATTTGGTTTTCCCTACACTCCAACAATCAAATGATTCATCCATTACCATTAATCCTAATTTATCGCACGCGTTTAAGAAAGCTTCAGATGGAGGATTATGAGAAGTCCTTACAGCATTGAAACCACCAGCTTTAAGCATCTCAACCTTGCGCTCCTCGGCACGGTCATAAGCAGCGGCTCCCAAACAAGCATTATCATGATGTGCGCAGCCTCCATTTAACTGCACTGATTTACCATTAAGCTCGAATCCTTTATCAGCTGAATATTTTAAGGAACGGATACCTAAATTGGTTTTAATATTGTCAAGCACTTTTTTCCCTTTCAATACATTAACTTCTGCTACGTATAAATTGGGAGTCTCCGGTGTCCATAACTTAGGGTTTGACACCTCAAATGTTTGTGAAATTTCTTTTTCACTATTAGCTAAAAGCTCTGCTTTTATTTCCTGATTCCCTGCATTTTTTGATTTCCCTGTCCATAACTGTGTTTTAAGAACAATGCTTTGAGGAAAGGCAGTTTCGTTTTTTACCAAAGTTTTAATTTGAACGGTTGCCTTTTTAGCAGAAACATCAGGGGTTGTAACTGCAACTCCCCATTGCGCAACATGCAAAGGATTGGTAACTATCATCCAAACATGGCGATTAATGCCCGAACCACTATACCAACGACTGTTCATCTGCTGAGAATTATCGATACGAACTGCAATTACGTTTTCTTTACCATAATCCAAATAAGGAGAAAGGTCGTAGCTAAATGGTGTGTAACCGTAAGGATGGATGCCCAGCGATTTTCCATTGACAAATACTTCTGAGTTCATATAAGCTCCTTCGAAATAAATGGAAATAATATTGCCTTTCCATTCTGCAGGTACGTTAAAAGTTTTCCTGTACCACCCTAGTCCTGTCTGAAAATAACCACCATTACTCTTAGAAGGATTTTTAGGATTTATTTGTGCTTCAATGCTCCAATCGTGTGGCAAATCGAGATTACGCCAGTCTTTGTCATCAAAATCTTTTGATTTGGCTGAAGCGTTGTCGCCCAGGCTAAATTTCCAGTTATAATCAAATAACTGTTTCCGCTCGATGTTACCCTTATTTTGAGCAAATACCAGGATGCAATTCGTCAAAAGCAGAAACACCACCATTAAAATTCTACTGTGGCAATGATTACACTGATGTAAATGATGTTTTAAACTCATAAAATGATATGTAAATGTGAACTACCTTTATGTTGATAGCTTAAAAGCTAACTGAGATAGTTTAGGCTCCCTGCTATTTGGTTAAATGAACTGTAATTATTTTATTGGCATATACTTAAAGTTCTTAAAGGTAACCTTCCCCTCTCCAATTGAGCATAGCCCTATCCGCAAGCTCAAAAATCCGCTCAATACATTGTGGTGCATGCCCGAAACCTCGAAAGAGTTTTCAATTTTATTCCATTTAATACCATCTTTACTGTAATACATATCGACCGTGTTTTCTACATTTTTGAGCCGAATAAACACATGGTTGTTCACCACATTTTTATCAGCCAGTGCACGCCAGCCCCGCAAATCGGCAACGATATCATCATTGTTGGCAAGTATACCTGAAGAGGCAGCGCCGTTGTAAAAAAGCGTTAATCCGGCAGTTGCTTTCCCTTCAATTAACACCTCAACATCAACCGTATAAGAGTGGTCTTCCGGAATACACAACAGTGGAGAACTGTCGCCTATAGTATTTCCTTTCGCTTTAATAGTTAAGCTATTGTTGTTTAATTTAAACCGATTGCTATCCAGTTCCTGGTAAAATGCCCACTGCGACTTCAATTTATCTCCTGCAAAATTATCGTTCAGTGTAAAGTTGCTTTTAGAGGGAGCTAAATCTGGTTTTTTAATTGGCCCGCTATCATTTATGCCATCTGGTACTTTGTACCACCCGTCTTTTGTCCATTCTATGGGCAGAAGCATCGTTTGGCGGCCCTTGTTGTAAAAGTCTTTTTCGTAAGCATGGAATACCATCCACCAGTTTCCTTTTACATCATCAATAATTGTAGCATGCCCTTTTGAAGCCCATTTTTCAGATTTTTCCTTTGTTCGGATAATGGGATTAAAAGGTGAATTTTCCCACGGCCCCGACAATGATTTTGAACGCGCAGATACAACCATATGGCCGGTTACCGGACCTGCTGTTCCACCTTCGGCCACAGTAATATAGTAGTATTCGCCTCTTTTTATCAATTTAGGACCTTCCAGGCAAAAACATTCAACGGACCAGTTTCTTGGGATAGGCCAACCGTTGTATGAGCTCTTTTGGTCCCCTATAATAGAAAGACCATCATCAGATAAGGGTACAAAGCCTCCGTTGCTGAAAAACAGATACCTTTTGCCCTGCTCATCGGTAATATGCCCGGGGTCGATGTTGCCAGTTTTCAGATCAACCGGATCACTCCACTTTCCATTAATTGAATCGGCCGTAACCACATAATTGGTACCATTTGCAGGGAAATAGATGTAGAACTTATTTTTATATTTTACGAGATCGGGTGCAAACACCGAGCCTACATTTTTATGTAAGGCGTGTACTACAGGTTTCCAGTTAATCAAATCTTTTGAATGCCAGATTAATAAACCGGGGTAATATTCGAAAGACGAATGAACCATGTAATAATTATCCCCATCGCGAAGTATACTCGGATCAGGATAATCTCCCGAAAAAATGGGATTGGTATAGAAAGCCGGCGCTTTCTCTTTCTGGTTTATTTGATATTGAGCATTTGCAAAAATGCTAAACTGCAGCAAAAAAATTGTGATTATAAATTTATTCATATCATTTTATGAGGTAAAAAGTATTGCTAACCTGTAATTAAAGGCTTGGTAATTTATTATTGTGTAATTCATATCCATTTTCTGTTCTGAGAGGTATGGCCGGTAAGCCTGCTGAATTTATTAGATTAGCCTGCGGCCAACCTCAGAAAATTATAGTTTACCAACTTGTAATTAATAAAGGATTGAATTTTGTTATTTGGATATATTTTTCGCAGGATAATGCTGCTCTTGCTACTTACCACCTGTAACAAGGGCATTTATAGTACCTTGATCAAGCACAGTATTGTTTCTGCGGTCTAATGCATTGCCAGTATCCCAAAAGAAAGGTTTAAGGCCAAATTGAATAGCCTGCTTGGTTACATAATTATTCCAGTAATCGACCGAAGCATTGTGTGTGGCCAGATCTAAAGGAACGTTTTTAGTATTTCCCCTTTTATAAGCTCCGTACTCCCCCAATATTACCGGAATCCCCTTATCTATAAACTTAGCTTTCATCAGGCCGAAAGTCCGGATATGTTCGCTCTCCTCACCCCAGGTGGCATTACGATCGGGTTGAGTAGTGGAGTGGTGCCCCGCGCCCCAATAATAGAACATTTTACCCCAGGTTGCATCATTATCGAGTATGGTAAATTGTGAAGGCGTATAATTATGCACTTCTACCATTAAGCGGTTAGCAACCTGATCAGCAGGCAAACTATTCATTAAAGTATTGGTTTTATCCTCATTGGTACCAGGTCCCTGAACCACCAGCACGCGGTAACTGTTTCTGCCACCGGTAGCGCGAACTGCATTAATAAATGTCTGATGAAAACCGTTTAGTAAAGCCATCTGTTCTGCATTATCTGCAGCAGGTTCGTTGGCACTGGCAAACATCAGGTGCTCATCGAAATCTCTCATGGTGGTAGCAATCTGCTCCCAAAGTGCTTTTTGTTTCGCATTAACAGAATCTTTCTTTACCTGATTGATATTATTTTCCAGCCAGCCACCATCCCAGTGGATATTGAGCAAAACGTACATGTCATTGTCAACACAATATTTAACAACTTCTTTTACCCTGTTAAGCCATGCAGGATCAATGGTTGCCTTCTGCCTGTCGCTTAAATGTTTCCAATCCCAGGCGCAGGGAATGCGGATGGCATTAAAACCTGTTTGTTTTACAAACTTGACATAGGATTCGGTAATTTGAGGATTTCCCCAACCACTTTCACCTCCCGGCGATTCCATGGTATTTCCAATATTCCATCCCAAATGCATTTTGGCCGCCAATTGCACAGCCGTGCTGTTCATACCGGTTTGGTCGGGTGCTTTTGGTGATGTATTGTACGAAGGAAATAAATTGCTTGCCTGCGAAAGTGTAAGCCGCCTGGCTTGCCCATTGTCGGAAGTAACAGTAAGTACCGCAGAACGTGAAATACCAGTGGCATTGGCCGCAGCAATTAATTTCAATTCTGTATCTCCTTCACTTCCTGCCACCTGGTTTAACTGTAACCAGGAGTCGGCAAGGTTTTTAGTGCTCCATTTAGCATTACTGGTAACGGTTACACTGGAAGTTCCTCCTTCTGGCAGAAAAGCGACCTCAGAAGAGGAAATATTAAGTTGTGGTGGAGCTGTCTCCTTTTTTTTACAAAATGAAGTAAGTAATGTAAGAAATACCAACAGGATGACGGGCACCAGGCCTATCTTTTTAAACCTTCTTAAATGAATCATTGGTGTGTGTTATTATTTTGAGTTAATCGGAATATATTGCTGTATATTATTAATCAGCAGGTTTACTGAGGCAAACCTGCTGATATATTATTTTATTTTTACAACCCTGATATTATCTACAGCGGCTTCAAAATCATTAACCGTAGTAGCTCCATCATTGGTGAAGGAGATATTAATAGCACCGTTTCCGGATGCGCCCAATAAATCAGTTAATTTAGAAGCTGGTAAACCGTTGTTTAGGAAATTTGAAAGCGGAATGGCCACAGTTTGCCAGCCATTTGTTTTGAAAGGTGCACTTGAACCATTGCTGCTTTTCCAGGGTCTGTAGAATGCAGCAAAATTGAAGTTATAATCTTTAACCACCTGAATTGAACCATTAATCCATGGTTTGGTAACAGATACTTCAAACTTTAAGGCATAGTGATTTACTGAATCAGCCAGGTTAGCCGATGGAACCCATTGTACAGCTTTGGTATTGATCGATCGCCCACCTTCCCACCAGTTTCCATTTCCGGCAGGGATATTTGAGGCTTTTAGCACCCCATAATTACCCGTATGCCCAGGATAATTTGCAGAACTGTTTGATACATCAGATCCCCAATCCATCGTATTCACGTCATCATAATTATTCAACATACCTGTAGCATAATCATGAACGTTATAAAACGTTTTGGCTTCACCGGCTTTGGTAACCACCGTAACGATTCCGGCTTTTGTAAGGCCAGCCGGTACTACCAGACTGATGGATGTACCATCGTTTGAGCCAGTAAAACCCGTTACATCCTGCCCGGCATAGTTTACACGCTGGATAAAAAAGAAATTCAATCCATTTATCCGTACAGAATCGCCGGGATTGGCACTCTCGTTTGATATACTGGTTATGGTCGGAGCCGGGGCTACTATCGGAAACGAGAAAGTGGTTTCTCCGTGGGTGGTTACATAACGGATGGTATTAAGCTGCGATGCTTCTACTGTGGGGAATGGAATTACTGAAGGCATGAGCACAATTGCGCTGGTATCAGAAAACCACGAATCGTTGAAAGAACCTTTAACGCCATTAAAATATATCTGAAGCGCGCCTCTTAAGTTTTTTCCGGTAATTACAATCCATTTTCCTGTACCCACTCTAGTGATGAGTGAGTCGCCGGGACTGGCAACATAATTGCGTATTCCGGTAATTTCTGGCTGGCCGGTTGATGGTGATGAATTTTCTTTTTTACAACCTTGCTGTATAAAAAAGATCATTGCAATTAAAAAAAGCAACAAATGGCTATTAGCCCTGCTAAATAATTTTTTCATATTAATCTCAATTAATAATTAGTGCTGTTAATTAATAGTATGCTGCCGGCGGATCTAATAGTTTAGGATCGGCGGTTATCTCGGTAGCAGGTATAGGTAGCGTAAATGTGGCTATGGTTGGCGGCGTAATTACAATACCATTGGTATTCCTCGTTTTTTTACCTGTAGCCGGGTCATACGAAAACTGCACCCTGGTGTTTTTAAGAATCTGGTTGTTTAACAATGTAACAGCACCTTGTGGATTGTAATAAGATAAGCGCACCAAATCAAACCAGTATTGTCCTTCAAACGCCAGCTCAATCCTTCTTTCATTTCGCAGCTGTTCTGTGGTGATTGTGGTTACCGGATCAACACCAGCACGTTTTCTAACCATATTGAAAACCCGCAATGCTTCGGCATCAGAAGTTGAATTATTGGTACCCAGTAAAGCTTCTACATATACCAGGTATACATCAGCAAGACGCAAAACGGTATTGTGCTGTGGCGAAGACCAGATATCCATCGTTGGTGCATTGTTATCTGCGGCTGTACCTACAACATGCTTTTTAACACTACATGATGTTGCAGTATAACCACCACCAGCAGCATTTAACTCGGGGTAATGATCGCCTGTAAGCATAAATGTAGCCTTCCTGCGTATTGAATCCTGAGGGGTGTACAAACTATCAAGATCAAAAGTAGGCCCTATTGCACCACCCCAGCCACCTCCTGGCGGAACTACGCTGCCGCTGGGCGCAAATTGGGTTTGTATGGCATTACCGTTTCCATAACCAACACCTGGTGCCCATTGAAAAGCAAAAAGCGATTCAGGGTTATCATTAAATTGTGTTCTGAAAAGATTATAATAGCTTGGCAATAATGTTAAACCGCTGGTATTGATTACGTTTTTCGCAAAAAAAGCTGCACTGTCAAGATCAGATTGCTTTCTGCTGCCACCTACACCTGCCTTAGTGAGATATACTTTTGCCAACATTCCCTGTGCAGACCAGGTAGTTACCCGACCTGCCTGATCGCGTGTTGGTAAAGCACTGGCTGCAAAGCGGAGATCATTAACAATAAAACGATACACGTCGGCAAGGCGGTGACGGGGCAATAGCGGATCTTTGATTAATTTATCATTATCTTCTATAATAGGTACTGCGCCCCATAACTGAGCCAAATGAAAATAGGCCGTTGCACGTAAAAACCGGAGTTCGCCAAGGGCACCGTTTTTGCTTTTTAACGCCACACTGTCCGGAACTTTTGTATTGATTGCTTTTATATTGGTATTGCAATGTGCTACGATTTTATAAAAACAACGCCATGAAGTAGACATTTGCCCGTTTTGGCTGGTTACCGAAAATGCAGTTAACTGCGCTAAGTCGGCATTGTAAGGTTGCAACATATTACCACTCAGAATATCGCCAATAGCGAGTAAGGGAAAACTGTTCCAATCGTTCCACGGCTGCGCATACAAACCGGCAGTAACCAACCTCAGATCAGACGAACTTTTGTAAAAATTATCAGTTGTAATTTGTGACAAAGGTGGCCGTTCGAGGAAATCTTTTTTGCAGCCGCTTATTACAGTAACAGTGGCGAATAAAGCGAGTATATATAGTTTAATCTGTTTCATAATTTTACGTCTTATTTGTTTAAAATAGAGATGTTGGCACCAATAGTAAACACACGTGGCTGAGCATAATATCCATTATCTACACCTGCCGCCAGGGGATTCCATGAACCTATTTCGGGATCGTAACCTTTATATTTTGTTATGGTAAACACATTGGTTACCTGTGCATACAGGCGCAAGTTTTTCAGGTAGATTTTAGATAACAGATTCTCTTTGAAATTGTAGCCCAGCGTAATGCTTTTACACCTGATAAAAGAACCATCTTCGATATATTTACTTGAAAAACGTTCGTTGCCATTACCGCTTGCCTGACTGATTCTGGTAATGCTTGTCTCAGGATTGGTGATATATACGTTGTTAATGTCAGCAGCAGAACCAGCGGGATTAATTAACCCTATACGGGCATATTCTCCTACATTCTTAAAGTAGCCGAAGTTCTGATTCGGGTTTTCTGCATCTACTCGTACCTGATTATAAAGCTTGTTGCCATAATTACCAGACATGAAAATATTAAGATCAAAGTTTTTATAATTAAAGCTGTTGTTTATCCCAAACTGGAATTTTGGAATTGGCGAACCTAAAAATACCTGATCGCTCTCATCAATCACGCCATCGTTATTCTGGTCTTTGAATATAACATCACCTATCCACACTCCTCCCGAACCATTTGTAATTGGAATTGGAAGTCCTCCTTTTTGTGGTAAGGCAGGATATTTTTTAAAATCTTCGGCATTTTTATAGGTACCTAGTGTTTCATAACCATAATATTCTCCTATAGATCGGCCAACCATCGATTTGGTAATCGCTGTACTGCCCGCATAACCATATAAAGCAGCAGCATCCGTATTTAAGGTGAGGATTTTATTTGTGTTATGAGACAAGGTCAGGTTACTTCTCCAGTTAAAGTTTTGAGACTTAATGTTATGGGTAGTAATAGAAAACTCGATGCCCTTATTGCTAACAGAACCGATGTTGATATAGGGTGACTGGATAGATCCTGGTGCATAACCTGTGGCATCAACCATTCCTGAATACAATGGTAAAGTGAGACTTAATAGCAGGTTATCTGTTCTTTTGTAATATGCATCTACTGAAAAGTCAACTCTTCTATTCAGTATACTTACATCTAAGCCCACATTATATCCCTTGGTTGTTTCCCATTTTACATCAGGATTACCGCTGGTAGCGATTATCTGAGCGTTTCCTGATAATGAAGTTGTTACAGTTCTTAAAGTTGAACCATAGGCATAATCACGTATATTTTGGTTATTCTGCAAACCGTATCCGATCCTGAGTTTCAGATCATCAATCGCTTTTACATTTTTAAAAAGATTTTCTTGTTTTAATTTCCAGGCAAATGCTCCCGAATAAGTAGTTACCCATCTGTTCTCTGGTGCAAATTTGGATGACCCATCATTGCGCACGTTAAACGTGATATTATACTTGTCATCATATTTAAAATCAATACGGCCGAAGTAGGATTCGCCGGCTGTTTGTCCTTTTTCGCCGGCATTAGTTGCCGTTGCAGCATCGCCGCCATTTATGGCCTGCACATTGTTACTGGGGAAATTTGTTCTGCTTGCCGAAACATTTTCATACTCCCAAACTTTAGACTCGTGTCCGATCATTGCGTTTAGGTTATATTTATTGGCAAAAGAATGCCCGTAGGTAAGGTAATTGGTGAGCGAATAAAATGTATTTTTCCCGCTTGAATAAGTTGCTGAATTAGATGTTTTAGAATACGCTCCCATGGTATAAATAGGGTCGAACTGATCTTCTGTTGCAGTAGAGATATTCCCGGATAATTCATTTCGAAGGGTAAGCCCTTTGGCAAACTGAATTTCAGCATAAGCATTTCCAAATAACTCATACCTGTTTTTAAGATCCTTTACAATTTTCGCCAATGCAAATGGATTGGTTCCGGTTGCGCCATAAATATTAGGATCATTGCCACCCCAGGTGCCATCGGGATTAACCACATTTACATCGGGGGTTTGATTTAAAGCCTGGCGGATTACACCAGTTTGAGAAGTGGTTACATTTTCTTTAACATTTGCCAATTGTAAACTTACACCAAGTTTTAACCAGTCGGTAGTTTTGTTATCCAGATTCAAGCGGCTTGAAATCCTTCTGAAATCAGACCCAAGTGCAATTCCGTCCTGAGAAAAATAAGTTCCTGAAAGGTAATATTTCGTTCTGGCATCACCTCCGGTAAGGGCAAGATTATGGTTCTGCATCAGCGCAGTTCTGAACAAGGCTTTTTGCCAATCGGTACCCACTCCAAGGTAGGTAGGGTTAGCAAACTGTGGTCTTAAATCGTAACCGATAATCGCCGACTTTTCATTCATAAATGTTGCATATTCCTTCAGGTTCATCACCTCATAGTATTTTGGCAACGCCTGAGCACCGGCATATCCATCATAGCTCACCACAGGAGGGCCAGAAATACCCCGTTTGGTAGTGATGATAACAACCCCATTGGTTGCCTGTGCACCATAAATAGCGGTAGCTGATGCATCCTTTAAGATATCGATTGAAGAAATTTCAGACGGATTAATACTTGATAGCGGGTTTGTACCTTTATCTCCTGTTGAAGGCAAAATCTGAAGGCCATCGACAACATACAACGGTGGGTTATTGCTAAAGCCCGAGAGCCCGCGAATCTGTACCGAAACACCACCACCTGGCTGGCCCGAAATCTGTTGAACTACAACGCCGGGAACTTTTCCCTGTAGTGCCTGATCAACAGTTGTTGGTTGCGTTTTAAGGAGTTCTGTTCCGGATATCGAAGACACTGAGCCGGTAAGGTCGCGCCTGGCCTTATCGCCATAGCCAATAACAACAACTTCATCCAGTTTTGTAGATTCAATCCTTAAAATAACATTGATAACACTACCGTCACCAATCATGATTTCCTGTGACTGAAAACCGATCATTTTAAAAATAAGCACATCGCCGGTACTGGCCTTGATCGAATACTGCCCTTGTTCATTTGTTGAGGTGGCTGCTTTTTTATTTTTCACCTGTACAATGGCTCCACGCAATGGCATGGGATTGTCATTGCCTACGATTTTTCCAGTAATCTGTTTCTCCTGGGCATACCCTTTTAAATGCAGGAGCATTAAGAAAACCACCATAAGCATAAAAGCAGGTAATTTCCTGATAAAAATTGTTTGGTTCATATTAGTTTATATTTGGTTTGTAAGGCCAGTAAAAATGATATCTACTGATTAGCTGTTATACTTTAGGGACGCTTTATCTTATTATATCGCTATTCTATCGTATACCAATAATTACTGGCTTTATGAATATCAAATATAGTTTCGGGCGAAATTTAGGGATGCTTCAAATGATAAAGAGAAGGGGAATTTTGTTAACTATATTGCTTTAAATAGCAAATTTTAAAAGTCAAAGCTTCAAAACAAAACCATAAAACACTGACAAACAACAAATTAAAGCAATAACAGAATTAAACGTTTTAACACATTGAAAAGGCTTAAATATTAGCGATATCTGAAAATAATAAAATTGATTATATAGCGGCATTAACTTTTAAGGTGATGAAAAAGATAATATCTGTTAAGAGTGTATTTAGTACGGTAACTGCATTTACTGCTAAAGCCCATCAGCAAAAATGGGATGAACAAAAAATCAGAGGCCTGGAAAAACGCTTGGCTTGCTGCCGGAGAAAAATGATACCGCTGCGTTTAAAAAAATATGGTCGCCAGCTTATGTGGTAAACAATACAAACGGGAAATAGCTAACGGCAGGCAAATTGCGGATACCTCTAAAAGGAATGGTGTGTTTACTAAAGTAGAACGATACAAAACGAATTATCTTTAATTCAAATCTTGCAGTTTGATAAGATCAGAAGCTAAATTTCCATCAAAAGATAAGGCAGAAACGGCTGCTCCGTTAAAAAACGATCATCTGGATTAAAACGACATTGAAACGTGAGCAAATCAAAGAGTAAGAGCAGGATGCTAAATAGGTAGATGAAATTTAGCCCTGCTCTTTAAATTTATTGTATTTCGCTAAGCACACAAGCAAAGCCACCCCTGGGGAGCCACTTCAGCTTAAGATGATCTTCTTTAGTTATATTTAGGTAGGTGGTATTGAATGCCGAATCGTACTCGCCGTCTGCAATCAACACTGCTTTATAGCGCTTTCCCGCCTTCAAAAATCCGAGCGAAATCTGAAATTCTTCTTTCTTATCAAGGCCATTTATGCCGGCCAGATACCAGTCATTTCCCTTACGCCTTGCCATAACGATATTTTTTCCGGGATATCCTGAGATAAACTTCGTATCGTCCCAGGCCACAGGAACCGTGCGCAAAAATGCCTTGGGCGCATCAGGAAGGTTATCAAATCCTTCAGGCCTGTCGGCCATGTGCTGGATACCGGATTCAAATATCACAGATAGGGCAAGCTCGTGCGCAAAAGTTGTAATATGGGGGTGTTGCGAATTGGTAAAAGTTACTGGTGTATAATCCATCGGACCAATGATGTTTCGCGTAAAAGGTAGTGTTGCATTGTGCGCAGCGGCTTTTCCTGTCAGCTCAGCACCATTGTTGTACCACTCAGCCCCGAGCACGGCTTCCATACTCATCAGGTTTGGGTAGGTTCTGCTCCAGCCCCGTGGAATAGTTGCGCCATGAAAGTTTACCATTAATTTAAATTTTGCAGCATCTTCCAGTATATCGATATAATACTTCATCATATCTTGTTTGTCGCTCTCAAAAAAATCTACCTTAATCCCATAAACGCCAAGCTCGGTTAACCAACGGAATTCCTTCATCCTGTTTTCGTGGGTTAACATCCTATCGCGGGGTGTAGCAGATATTCTGTTGTGCGGGCCACCCGAGTTATACCACATCATGGGCTTTATACCTTTACTGTTAGCATAACGCACTGCATCCTCCAACTTGCCACCATTACCCATTGCATCCCATTCCCAATCCAATAGTGTGTACGGCCAGTTCATCCGTGCCGCCAGATCTATATAATCGCATACCCTTTTAAAATCTTTGGTACCATGGTTGTATGCCCAGTAAATCCACGAACTTGCTCCTGGCTGCACCCATGATACATCCTTAATCTTTGTGGCCGTACTAACATCTTCAACCAGGGTAGATTCCACCAGCTGCTCCAGTTCTCCAATTATAACTGTTCGCCATGGGGATGTGAATGGAAGACTTACTATTGGGTTTACTTTACCCACTTTATTTCCATCTGAAGCTGCCGGAAATAACACTTTATAATTGTCCTGATCATTTTTATTACCAAGTTTGGTAGCGCAATAGGAATCATTCACATCGGCTTCGGTTATCAGCATCCAGCAATCAGCTTTCCCAAGTGATTTTTTAAATAATGCCGGATACCCCCACTCCCCTTTTGCCTGAGAGCCATTTTGAACCGGGTAGTAACCTTCGTAACTAGTTTTAAAAGATTGCAACCACCGTTCTGCATCTGCCGGTATCTGATAGCTGGTAAGCTCATCGGTCAATTCTATAGTTTCGCCATTTTTTCCGGTTAAGCCATAACGGAAAGTTATCCCATCATTATATGCCCTTAGGGTAATACTGAATCCTTTTCCCTGTGCAGCTTTAAAATAAAAACTACGTTCAATGGCGTCGTTAGCACAGTATTTACGTTTACCGTGCACCGCAGTATAAGTTTCTTTAATTATTTTCGCTTTATCTGCCCGGTCGAGATTAAGACTAGAGGCGAAATCAACCGCTCCGGCCTTAAGCCCTAAATCAATAGCTGGAATTAGGTTTTGATAAGCATCACCCTGGAGGTAATCTACCTTAAGATACCATTTATTTGAAGCATCGTTATTTTTTGAAACTAAAGACAATTCGATCTTTTTGTTGGGCGACTGTATTTTATATTCCTGAGCACTCAGGAAATTACTGACTAAAATCAGTGTGACCATTGTAACTACAATGCCTTTCATTTTATTCATTTTTATGGGATGTTTAAAGCCCACGTTCCGGGCCGGTTTTATTTGTGGTTTATTCGTCGAAACTGATTAATGCTTTAATTAGCGACTCATTTGCTGTGAGCAACGCATCAAACTTTTCTTTTACCTGCTTAAAGGGGATAGTATGGGTAATAAAATCCAACGGCTTAATCAACCCTTTTCTGATGCAATCAATCACATAGGCAAAATCGTGGGGTAGCGCATTTCTACTGCTCATCAGTACAGCTTCGCGCTTGTGAAACTCAGGGTGTACCACCTCAATGGTGCCTTTCTGAAGGCCTATCATGATAAATTTACCCGTATGTGCCAAAAACCTAAAGGCCTTGTTAATGGCTGTTAGGTTTCCAGTGCAATCAATTACCACCTTTGCAAACTCACCATTGGTAATAAGCGATAGTTGCTCAACCGGGTCTTCCCTTAATGGGTTTATGGTATGCGCTATGCCAAAACGTTCGCGACAAAAAGATAACCTGTTGTCATTTACATCAATAACAACCACCGTTGCTCCGCTTATTTTAGCAAAAGCGATCGTACCAAGCCCAATGGGCCCTGCCCCCATTATCACCACGGTATCGCCTTTATTCAGCTGTGCAAGGCTAAGGCCGTGCGCACCAATGGCCAATGGTTCTACCAAGGCCAGTTCATCTGCAGTTAATCCTTCCCCGCTAACAACTGCAGTTGCTGGAACGGTGATGTACTCCTGCATGGCTCCATCGATATGAACACCAAAAACTTTTATCTTAACACAACAATTGGTTCTGCCACTGCGGCATGCTATACAGGTGCCGCAATAAAAATATGGACTAACGGTAACCAGATCTCCAGGTTTTAAATTCAGTGCCGCATCAGCATTTACCACTTCTGCAGCAATTTCGTGCCCCAGGATTCGTGGATATTCAAAAAATGGCTGTGTTCCTTCAAATGCGTGGTAATCGGTACCACAAATCCCCAGTCTTTTCATCCTGAGTAACACCATACCCTCTTCAACAAGCGGCATATCTTTATCGATATAGCTAAATTGGCCAGGCGTATTACATACTAATGCTTTCATTGTTATTTTAATTATTCAATCAATCCCTGCGCTTGCATTTCCTGCCAAAACCCGTTGGGAATTTTCTTTTCGGCCAGGGCGGCATTAATAGCCACTTTCTCAGGGCGTGTGGTATTTAAAGCGATGCTTTTTACACCCGGAAAACTTGTCGAAAAACTGAAACAGGCTTCGGCCGGAAGTACCTTAAACGCTTCACAAATCCTGAAAAATTTATCTCTCCAATCCAAAAGCGCTTTCCCGGTTAAACTTTCGGCTTCAACCGGCTGGTAATTGTAAAAATCTCCACCTGTTAAGAAACCACCGTTAAATATGGCCGAGTTAATTACTTTAATATTTTTTTGGTTGAGTTCACTTATAAACGCAACCAGTTCAGCAGGGTGCGATTTGATAGTCAAACTATTGGCAATCATCACCCAATCGAGCTTAACATCTGCCGCTATTCTCTGGATAATTTTCCAATCTTTTGCACCCACACCAATGGACGATACCAGGCCAGCAGATTTTAATTCGGCCAATGCCATGTAGGCATCCAGAATTTGCTGATACCGTTCTTCATACTCCTGCTGGTTATCGCAGGCAAAAAGATATTCGTCGGGATCGTGTACCGACACCATTTGCGCCGGGTAATTGCCCAGCAGCTCGTTGCCTTGTTCAAAACACTTTAATATCCCATCGTAACTGATCATCTGAACAGCATCATGTTCAATATCTTTCCAAACACCTGTTTCAAATGTAGGTTCGGGGGTTAAAAGTGCTGTTCGGTACCAGCCGAGTTTATTACTGATTACCACCTGCTGTGGATCTACCTTTAAATCGGCTAAACATTTCCCCAACGATTCAAGCGCGAGGCCTGCACCGTATTTCCCTGCTGAATCAAAAAATGTAACCGGTTTTGATGAAGCCACACATGCCTTTACAACCTCCAGTTTAACACTATAGTCTACCGCCTGATAAAGATTTCCCAAACTACTGGTTCCGAAAATAACCGGAGGCAGGCTTTGGGTTGACTGTTGATTTTTATTATTGTTAACCATTTAACTGGAATATATTTTTCATTAACACCCACTTTTCTCCAGGTTTTGCAAAGGGCAGTGCCTGCTGGTATTTCCACATCAGCGTTTCCCACTCCTCTACCCGCTGATTGGAAGCATCCATAAGTGCCTTTTTCTCGAAACTGAAATCGTCGAGTGTTTCCATCACCATAAACAAGCGGTTGGAAATGCGGTAAATTTCCATGTCCAGTATGCCCGAATCGGTTATGCTGCGTTTAATTTCAGGCCACCCGTTAACATGGTAGGCTTCATATTCTGCGATAAGCTTTTCATCGTCAACAAGATCAAGGGCTAAACAGTATCTTTTCATTTGTTTTATAAAATTTCATTAGGTTGATTAATGACATCGTTTTTTGTAATCTTTTGCCCCTTTAAACCAAATAGCATAATGACAGCAAAACAAATCAGCGGCACATAATATCCATTTTGAATATTGCCTGTTCCATCACTTAAATAGCCAAAAAACCGCGGGAGTATTGCCCCACCCACAATTGACATGATAATCAAGCTGCTGCCCAGTTCAGTATCCTCTTTTAGGTCTTTTATACCCAAAGAGAAGATGGTGGGAAACATAACTGACATAAAAAAGCAAATGCCGATAACCGCATACACCGTTGTGATGCCAGAAGCCATTACGGCAACAAAGCAGAGTAGTATGCTGATAAAAGCATAGGTAACCAGTAAATGGTGGGCCTTAAAAAAGCGCATTAGAAAAGTGGTAAAAAAGCGTCCGATCAGAAACGCCAAACCACACATACCTAAATAATAGGTTGCCTCTTTTTCGGTAATACCTGCCGATTTGGTTGCGTAAAGAATAAACAGGCTAAAAACAGATACTTGCGCGCCAACGTAAAAAAACTGTGCAGCGATTGCCCATGATAGTTGCTTATGCTTGAAAACACCCCAAAAACTTCGTTTAGTACGCCCCTCGTTATTTGTTCGGATATCCGGCAGTTTGATAAAATAAAATATAGCAGCCAATATTACCAATATGCTTCCCAGTACGAAATACGGTACCTGTACAGAGGCTGCTTCCGATGCCAAAACCGATTTTCTTGAGACCAGATCCATCCTTGCAAGCGCACTATCTGATACGCCCTCTACCAATATTAATTTACCTCCGATTACGGGTGCAAGAGAAGCAGCAAGGCCATTAAAAGACTGGGCAAGATTTAGTCTGAAAGTTGAGGTTTCCGGTTTCCCAATTAATGTAATATAGGGGTTAGCCGCTGTTTCCAGAATAGTTAGTCCGCAGGCAATAATAAAAAGCGCAGCCAGGAAAAAATTGTAAGACTGTACCTGGGCAGCGGGTAAAAACAGATAACACCCAACTGAAAATATCAGGAGGCCGATAATGATTCCGCTTTTATAGCCATATTTTTTCATGATAATACCTGCCGGCAGCGCCATAATGAAATAAGCAATAAAAACAGCCGAATCGACAAGCGTTGCCTGGACGGTAGTAAGGGTAAATGACCGTTTTAAATGCGGAATCAATATCGGATCGAGATTATGGGCAAATCCCCATAAAAAGAACAGCGAGGTAATCAATACTACAGCAAGTGTGGAGCGTTTTGTTTCCATCAAGGCAGATTTAAATTTTATGCTATTACTTTTTAAATTCTATTTTAAACCCGGTTACCTGCCATGCCGGATAATTTGCAGGTTTTTTGATCACCAGCGAACCATCGCGCTGTTCCCAGTCTAGCTTTTTTTTACTACCCAAAAGCGTAACTGCGCTAATGGGTTTATCGAGGTACTTAGAATTTTTACCCAGCAATTTCATTTCAATATCCCCTTGTGGTACATTTAGAGAAAATGCAAACAGGTTGTTTCCTTTGGTGGTGTACCGGATATCTGAAGATTGATATTCACGCGTATCGGTTAAGCCACCAAAATGGCCTTTTGTTTGGTTCGACTTAATGGTAGAAGGTCCTTCTCCATATACTTTCCAGGGCCGTGTGGCATAAATCCCTTCGCCATTCAGTTTTATCCATTCGCCTATTTCGGTTACAATTTTAACCACATCAGGCTCCAGATCACCTTCAGGCGTTTGCACCACATTAATTAATAAATTGCCGTTTTTGCTCACAATATCCACTAAAAGCTGCGCAATTTCATTTGCACTTTTGTATTTCTGTCCGGTTCTGTAATACCAATCACCTATTGAGGTATCGGTTTGCCATGGAAAAGGGCTGATCGAATCAAGCACCCCGCGCTCAACATCCTGTGCCCATTTACCTTCCGATGGCTCTTTAGGGGTATAAACTGCTTCGAGCTTACCCTTATTTTTAGCCATATCCTGATTATAGTAGTGTGCTACCATCGTGCGGCCAATATCTTCAAAAGGAAGCTTGCTATCAGAATAAAGTAAATCGGGATGATAATTATCAATGAGCTCAGTTATATTTTCCAGCCATTTTTTCTGCCAGCCCGGATTGTTGGTAATCCATTCTTTTATGTTACTCGAATCGGCAGGCAAATGATATAGGTCTGCATATCGCGGATCGCGCCCATCGTAAGGAACACCTGCAAATTCGCCGGTTTTATCGGCCCCATGGCTGGGTTGAAACCAGTTGAAACTGGCAGCAAGATGTTCTGAAACGCCAAAACGCAAGCCCTCTTTTTTAGCTGCCTTTTGCCACAAACCTACTACATCTTTATGCGGTCCCATGTTTACCGAATTCCACCTGTGGATTTTAGAATTCCACAAAAAGAACATATCATGGTGTGAGCCCATACTTACAAAATACTTTGCACCAGCTTTCTTATAAAGGGCCATCAATTGCTCCGGATTCCATTTTTCTGCTTTCCACAATGGGATTATATCTTTATAACCAAACTTAGAGGGTGTTCCATAATGTGCTACATGGTATTTATTCTGCCCACTCCCCTGCATATACATATTGCGGGCGTACCAATCGCCTTGCCTCGGAACAGCCTGCGGCCCCCAATGAGACCATATTCCGAATTTTGCATCCCGGAACCAATCCGGATATTTATACTGCTTTAAAGATTCGTCGGTTGGTTTAAATTTTCCTGCCTGTGCTCCGGAGTTGCTATCCTGGGCCTTGAGATTGGAGAACATGGAAAGGACTGTAACGGTTACTAATAGTGTCTTTTTCATTTTTTCTACTTTAGCTTATGTCTTAGAAATATTTGGTTATTTTATAATATTATACTCAACTGGATAATGAGATTTAGTATTTTTTCAGGACTGTTGTATATTTGGTTATAGCAACCAAAAATAACTATCTTATTCCGATCTATTTTTGAATAAAACAGACTATTTTTTGTAAAAATCCGACATTTAAATCATGATTAAACGCGCATTACAAAACCACTTTTCGTTGCTTAATGTAGATTATGTTAAGCTCACCAAAAAATGGAACTACCGCAATGTTATAAGTCCCTATTACCGCATCTACTATATCGATGAAGGTGCGGGCGAAATATCAGATCAAACACAACGCCTACAGCTTGAAGCAGGCTACCTCTACATTATTCCAAGTTTTACGCTTTGTAATCTGCATTGCAGTGATTACCTGAGCCAGTTTTTTGTACAGTTTTTTGAAGAATCGGTTGATGGTGTTTCACTTTTTGCCCGGAGAAGAGTCGTATCTAAAATCAAAGCAAGTCCCCTGGATGTTGCACTTTTTGAACGCCTGCTCGAAATTAATCCTGGCCGCGGAATCAATCGCTCGGATGACCCCAAAGTATACGAAAAGAACATTTTTTACAAGGAGTACCAGGAACTGAACAACCGGCAAAGCCTTGCTGTTTATCTGGAAACACAGGGTATAATGCTTCAACTTATGGGCCGGTTGCTGGGCACGCAGTTATCACATGGAAACGACCTGTATAAAACGCCTGTTAAGATTGCAGAAACCGTAAGTTTTATTTTAGTGAATCTGCATAACGAACTATCGGTAACAGCGCTTGCATCACGTGTTAATCAGCACCCTGATTATTTTTCCCGGTTGTTCAAAGCCTTCACAGGTGAGCGTCCGGTAACCTATATACTAAGTAAACGTATCGAACGCGCCCAATACCTGTTAGCCACCAACCAGTTAAGCTATTCTGAAATTGCACACCAAACTGGTTTTGATAATATCTCGTATTTTTCTAAATCTTTTAAAAAACTAACCGGAATGTCTCCGGGTGCTTATAAAAAGCAAATTTATAGCGTGGGCTTCACTTTATAGCAGTAGCTCAACCATTAAACTAACGGGATAATCAACGAGAGATCAGAAACTACTGTATTGGAAATCGCGATTTTTCCAACCAAAGGATAAACGCTATCAATCTTGCCGCTGACAAGGTTGGTAATGATTGCCTGGAAGCAAGATTGGCAGGGCAAGCTGAGTTTAGGATTTCTGGACGAAGGAAAATCTTATACCGCAGATATGAAATTATTTTAGCAATTGTGTCTCTCCTGTTTTTACATTAATTGACCAGGGTTTAGGTTGTGGGAGTTTAAGCTCTCCATTCCCTATTTCAAGTGGCATCCAAAGGTACCGGGAATCCCATTGTGTGCGCGGTTTCCACTTATCGGCCACAAAAATAACCGCAGTTGCTTTTGTTCCCGAAACTTTTAACATAAAGGTAGATTGTGAACCGTATGTGTTAGTCTCAGGTGGTGCAATGTCCCTGAATTCGGACCATTGCCCTTCCAATGATCTGGCTGTAGCAAATTTATTTGGATTTGGGTTCCAGCTGGTAAGCGCCGATCCGATCGCATAATATAGCCCCTGATATTTAACAACCGCCCCACCTTCCAAAGGAGCTTTAATCAAGCATATATCGCGCTCCACATCCAGATAGTCTGCAGATAATTTTGCGATATGGAAGCCCTTTGAAACCCTGTCTTCAAAAATAAGGTATGCACTTCCGTCATCATCAATAAACTGCCCGATATCGCGGCTTTCATGCCCCAAAGGCCGGAATGTCCTGATAAATTTATAGGGACCAATGGGTGAATCACCGATTGCAATGCCCACACGTGCATACTTATAATTTCCTACCTCTCCTTTTACCTGCCCATCAACATGCATATACATTACATACTTCCCGGTTTTAAGATTGTGATAAACTTTTGGGCGTTCTAATACCCATTTTTTTCCTAAACTATCCGGATCAGTCATTCTAAATACGTCGCCCCTGAATTTCCAGTTCATTAAGTCTTTCGAAGAATAGCAACTGACATAACGGTAATTAGAATCCAATCCCTGCCTACGCTCTTCTCCATACCAATAGTACATATCTTTTACCTTGATAATACCGCCACCATGGGCTTGAATGTGATTACCCTGCTCATCAGGCCATAATTCTCCCGGCCAGATCGCCTTACGTGTCTGCGCCATAGTCGTCCAATTGTGCAGGCATAACGCAAGCACCAAAAATGAAAAGGTAAACGGATTATTACCACCTTTATTTATTCGCATTATTATATCGTTCAATTATATTTTTGAAATGCTTGTTAAGCTTTTAATTTTTGAGCGTTCTTGTCTTCGACGAAAACCAAATGTAGACTAAGCCGCGTAAAAGGTCGATAATTCTGAAACCGCTCTAAGTTTTTGAATAGCGCGATAAACATGGTTGATCACCGACTGGTACCGGATTTTAAGTATTTTGGCAATTTGCGGATAGCTGAGGTCGTCGTAGAATCGCATGATAAGAATTTCACGTTGTTTAGTGGGCAGGGAATTGAGTATCTGTACCAATTGCTGCTTAATGAGTGAATCAGATTCCCTGGACACAATAATATCTTCCGCCGAGAAAACCGGCTCTGATTGGGGAATCAAAGTGAGCTTTGCTTCACGGTGCCTGACCAGGCGGATATGATTGAGTGCAATTGACCGGGTTGACCGATAAAAATAAGCTTCAACGTACCTGATCTTTCCGATTTTTTCTCTGGTTTCCCAGAATTTAATAAATAGATCCTGAAGCAGATCATCAACAAGCTCGTCATCATTTAAGATCCTTGAGGCAAATACGAAGAGTTTAGGGTAAAGATTGGCGTGCAGTGCTGCATAATCACGTTCACTTCCTTCCAAAGTACCTTCCCACAATGCAATCAATTTGTCGGTCATCATAATAATATCAATATTTGGTTGATACGAAGATGGCTCTGGTCAAAAAAATAGATGGGTATAAATTCGTAAAATAGGAGTACATTTTCGCCAAACAACTCTCCAACATCCAAAGAGGGCAATTCTGCTGCTTTTTGCCGGGTTAATGAAGCGAAAATACGTTCACAATGTGCCCCCGAAATTGTGATTAAGAATTGCTTATCAATTTTTTCTGATAAAATATTGGTTTCAGACGGCAACCTTTACCGTACAGATAAGCCCTTTGCTGATTTATCTTTTAATTTCTTTTGGTAATACAGTTCCTGAAATCCTGGAAGCAATCCGGAGCCAATGTTTCTCAATATTCTTATCTGGAATTTGCCTACGATTAAATCTGAATGACAGTTCTTGCTGATCTTGATAGTCATGCAGTTTTTTGTTTTTCATATGGATAAGACACTAGGCTGTATTTTCTATACTCAAAAGCATTTAATTAAAACACTTGATTGAAGTTAACATTTGTCGAATATTATTTAACAAAAGAGCGGCTATACTAAGATGCAAGCTCCTAATTTGCCTTACATACGAGATTGAAAAAGTGCTGCACCAAACATAAGCCACTAACCAAATATAAATAATATGAAAACACTAAATTACCTAACAGGCATTATGCTCTTCGTTTTAGCATTAGGCTGCCAAAAAACAAAGATTGACAATCCTACAGACCTGCAATCGACAAAACGTGCGGTTACGATGCCGACCGCTACCAGTTACCCCAGTTACAATACTTCGCCTCAACCTGCAGACCAATCGGGGGTTGGTAGTACTGCTGCCCAGCTTGCCGCTAAATTTACACTGGGATGGAACAGCGGCAATAGCCTTGAAGCCATCGGTGGTGAAACCTACTGGGGTAACCCTACAATGACTCAGGCACTTATTGATCAGGTTAAAAGAAGTGGCTTTACGGCGGTGCGCCTGCCTTGCTCATGGAACCAGTATATGGCCAACACGAGCACTGCACAGCTTCAGCAAGCATGGCTTAACAGGGTGCGACAAGTGGTTCAATACTGCGTAAATGATGGTTTATATGTAATCCTGAATATTCACTGGGACGGTGGATGGCTCGAAAACAATTGTACCACCGCCCAACAGCCCTACGTAAATGCCATGCAAAAAGCATTCTGGGAGCAGATTGCAACAAATCTGCGTGATTTTGATGAGCACCTTATTTTTGCCAGCGCCAATGAACCAGCAGTTTCGGATGCTACAGGAATGGGGGTACTGCTATCTTATCATCAAACTTTTGTGAACGCGGTACGATCTACGGGTGGTAAAAATAGTTACCGCGTGCTTGTAATTCAGGGGCCAGGCACTAATATAGATCACACCAATAACCTGATGAGCACACTCCCAACTGATCCCGCCTCTAACCGATTAATGGTAGAAGTGCATTATTATACTCCATTCAATTTCGCAGGATTGCCAAATGATGTAGATTGGGGAAATGCATTTTACTATTGGGGTAATGGTTACCACTCCACCACCGATGCTTCGCGAAATGCTACTTTTGGAGAGGAAGGAGATGCAGGTCCACAATTTGCGCTAATGAAAACAAAATTTATTAACAAAGGTATCCCTGTTATACTCGGAGAGTACGGGGCTATCAGAAGGCCTAATACTCTATCAGGCGATAACCTGACCTTACATCTGGCAAGCAGGGCTTACTATATAAACCATGTTACCCGGCAGGCAGTACAATATGGATTAAAGCCGTTTTATTTTGATGATGGGGCTTCAGGAAACAACGCATTCAGGATCCTCGACAGGCAAAATATTGGTGCAGCCGACCAGCAAGCTTTGGCAGCGGTTGTGCAGGCAGGTCAAAACGCCAATACTTCAAGCATTCAGGCCGGACAAATTTATCAGATTTACAACAGATATAGTTTTAAAGCACTTGAATTTGCAGGATGGGGCAGCACAAACGGAACAATTGCGCAACAATGGCTATATCTTGCAGGTGCTAACCAACAATTTAAAATAGAAGATGCAGGCAGCGGATTATTCCGTCTTACCCCTGTCCATGCACCTACCAAATGCCTGGAAATTACCGGCTGGAGTACTGCTGATGGCGGGCAGGCCGTTTTGTGGGATTACAATGGCACTGCTAATCAAAAATGGTCTGTACAGATAACCGATAATGGCTATTACCGCATATCGAATGCCAATAGCGGAAAAGCGCTGGATATAACAGGTTCATCATTAAATAATGGAACTGCAGCTGTACAATGGTCGTACTCCGGAGCAAGAAACCAACAGTGGGCATTTGTAAAAATTTAAAGGGTAGGTCCTGCAGTCAAATTTAAGATGCACTACAACAAAGGCTTCATTGTAATCGATGAAGCCTTTGCTATGATTTAACGGGAAAAAGTCAATGTCCCAAAGCCTAACTGATCATAACCCCCACTATTAGGGCCATAGTCTCCGCCTCCGCCCTCTGGTCTCACTTTATCGGCAAATTGATTGGTATATGTCGCAGTCTTGCCTTTTACTTTCGTATAATAGTTGTAAACCAGCTCCCATCCCGGACGGATGTTACCCCTGCCACCACTTGAGATGACCGTGTGATTTGAATTTTCGCAGTTGTTGTAGGGAGTAAAGGGCACGGTATTGGTTGTATTGATGTTATAAGCAGCTATGTATTCACTAACCCCTAAAAGTGGTGGATTAACATGGCTCCATGGATTATAATCAAAAAAATTCTGACCCTGGTTGTACAGCATTTGGCAAAAAGTACCAAAAAGCGGAACCTCCATTGTGGCATGCCCCTGGTCTCTTCCCGACTCCTGTCCCTGGTCCATACCATTGGGGTAAGTTGCTGTTGTTACCCTTCCGATATAAGCAGTACCGGTACCACTGTGCTGGTAGTAATCTATAGCATAATTAATCTTGGCCACATCATCACAAAGAATGCCGATGGCCAGCACTGTGCATAGGTTAGACATATCCCAGTTTAGCCAGTAATGTGTACTACAGGTATTGTTATGTCTGTTCAAAAAATCGCTTGAGACCGGATAATATACATTAAGCATAAAATTTTTAAAGGCATTAAAATCTGCTGCAGACCAACCACTGTATCCACGCATAATTTCTGCAGCATTTGCCCATTGGTAACCTTGCAGGCCAGCCGCCAGTTGCTTATTGCTATCACCATCAATGTGCTTGCATTTAACTGCCCAGGCATTCATAATGGCTACCGCATTTGCGCCACAGGCTGCATCGCCCTTAATTTTCCAGCGTAATGCATTTTGATAAGCCGCCGCAGCATCCTGACAGGCCAGAATGTAATTCTCTTTTCTCCCACTTGCTGCTCTTCCGCGCACGATGGTATCTACCGGGCGCGGTACATAGGTAGCTGCTGAGTGTGCATTGGCTACAAGTTTATTCCAGCCGGCAAGCCAGGGTTGCGCCCCTGCGTTTACCTTAATTGTCATTCGGGTAAAATCAGCCGCCGAGTGGAGCATACCCGGATGTACCACAGCACTTACGTGTCCAGGCGCAGCAACGGCCATTTGTTTTCCTGATCCCCGGCCAGGGCTCGAGTTTGTGGGATCCTGGAAAGCAATTGACTTACTGCATCCAAATAACAGGAATGCGAAGCATAGCATAATTTGGTTCATTTTTGTTTTCATAAGATATATAAATGAAGATTTGTCTGCATATTCTAAATGGTTATAGGCCTTTTTTATTTTTTAAAGGCAAAGGTTGTTTTAGTAACCTTTGCCTTTGCTGTTTTTATTTATCCACTATCAGCCTTATTGGTGTTAGTTTATTCAGGTACACGAAATAAACGCCTAAACGGTAATTTCCTGATAAGTTTACTTGTAAATCACGGTCAGCAGCACGGTAGTTTCCGCTCTGCATTACCTTACCCACTACATCTCTGATGGTTACCGTAATATTCTGATCGCTGAGATTTGGCGTAAGTCTGACTTTGAAAGACTGGTCTTTAACCGGATTCGGATAAATGATATTGCTGGTTGAAGATTCAGGAGTAAGAGGCTGTACCGCGATTACACGTGAAAGGCTGCCCGATATAAACTGGTAGATATAGCTACACAAACAGGAAAATTGACATTGGTTTATTGACACAGTTTTAGCAAGTAACAGTCTTTAAGGCCTAATGCTTTTCTGTTTGAGATACCTAGCCAGGCAAA
>Ga0308157_10001510_pt1 | contig 46949 bp, 41 predicted proteins | sample PhyBR1_FD_201035 | JGI IMG/M metagenome (GOLD analysis project Ga0308157, IMG submission 201035) | Phyllosphere microbial communities from UC Gill Tract Community Farm, Albany, California, United States - DLSLB.R1 | ecosystem: Host-associated > Plants > Phyllosphere > Unclassified | place: USA... | reverse complement strand
CGTTGCAGAGTTTCAGAAGGTTGAGGGCGAAGACCTGGCGGATATAGTAATAGCGGCCTCCGAGGCGGGTATAGGGGATTTTGTCTTCGCGGCAGAATTTGCGCAGGGTTTTGACCGAGATCTGCAGGTATTCGCAAACATCCTGATCGGTAAGGATGTCGGATTTCTGGATGTTTAAGATGGAAGGGAGTTCGGCGATTGCCTGTTCGTAATAGTGTTGCACATCGTTGTAGTGAAGGTGGGGTAATGATTTTTTTGACATGTTTTGGCTATTTTATTATGTTTTTATAAGTCTAAATTATTAAAATAGCGGGGCAGCGGTACAGGTGTTTTTACGGTTTTTTTGTGGGTGTTTTCACGTGAAATGGTTTACGGTTTACCGTATTGGGATAAAGGAATGATTGGTAAATTTGGGTTGTGCTTTCTGTTATGGGATAATCACGTTTTAGCACGCAATTTATGTTGGGAGATTGGAAATATATTCGGATATTTGAGAGTTATCTGCAAGCGTATCAAAACCCTCATTAAATAGCAAAAAATGAATAAAACCTTAATTTTTATTGGAATTACAACATTAATTATTTTCGGAGTATTATTTTTTATAAGACAGCGAAAAAATCTTGTAAATATTGAGGTGAAAAGTAATGAAAATGTTCCCTTTTACAGTTTGGAAGACGGAAATCAAACCGAAGTAATTTATGCACCAAAATATAATAAAGAATTTCTAGAAAATTTAGACAAAAAATATTCTTGGGAAAATTTTGATGAATATGATAATAGATTTTGGGAATATATGTATGAATATTTTGATAAATTACCAAAAATTGCAGGAGAAGAAATGCCAACTCAAAATTTTTTCAATAAACTAAATCGTCCTCAAAAAGTTTTTTATTGTATGTTGGTTTTTAATGGAGACGTTGATAACGGAGGCGTTAATCAATTCTTTTTTAACAAACCTGAATTTGCATTTGCTGTTTTAGAAACTTTTGATGAATTAAAACTTCCAAAACTGAAAAATGATTATGAAAAATGCTTAAATGAATTAATGGGAAATGCTGACAGTTATGGAAAAAGAAAGCAAATTTTTAATGATGAAAACAAGTCTTGGGAAAAAAGATGGAAAGCATTTACTGGTGGATATGCTGAAATAAAGTCGGCTGAAAAATTAGAAGATTATTATTACAACAAGGAATTTAAAAAAGAATATTATAAACACATTGTAGAATATATCGACAAAAACATTGACAAATTCACTGAAAAGTAAAAACGCCTGCAGATAAAATTGTATTTGCAAAAGGCGGGGCTGAATTTATAATAGAACTACCAGTTGCATTGAGTCGCAACTTGCTTTTCATATTACTTTTTTTGTAATTTGGTAATCTGAAAAAGCAATTTGCTTCGTTCGGTCGAAATTGAACTTTTCGTCCAATTTAGCCCTCACTTCGCCAATACTTTTTCCGTTGGCAGAAATTTTACAAACCTGAAGAGCAATGAAAATATTACGACTGATTTTAATTTTCTTAGTTGGTGGATTTTTGACATATTTAACCTACAAATCAAAGTATCAAACCTTTTTTTTTGAAGCAATAATTTGGGGAGGACTTATTTTAGTAGGCTTAATAATTTTTTTATGGACAATTATTAAGGATTTTCAACAGTTCAAGACTGAAAGGCGATTAGTAAATTTCGCACTAACCTTTTTAACCTTACTTTTTACAATAATCATTTTGACTATAGAAGTAAAGAATAAAAATGATTTTAACAAACAAACACTTTTGAAAGTATTTTATGATGGAGATTATAATGGAACTGGAATTGATTTCAAAACTGACGGAACATACATTTTTGATAATTCTGCTATTGGTCTAAGCGATTATACTTATGGAACTTACGAAATCAAAGGAAATAAACTGACTTTGGATAGAAATAAAATCGACAATTTAACAGAATTGAAATATCTTGAACTGAAAGAAAAAGAAATTGACTATCAAAATGTCGTAAAAAAAGAACTTTATCTATACCATGTTAATAAGAATGGAGAGATTATAGATAGAACAAACGAATATCGTGTAACAATTGACAATCGAAAATAAAAACTTCTGCCAACAAGGGCTTGGCAATAGCGGGCGGAAAATTTTTAATTGAAGATCTGCGCTTAGGTATAAAATTGTATTTTAGTTTAAAGTTTTTGGCTTCGAAATGCCCGCCATCGCCAAGCCCCGACCGTTGGCAGAAATTGTATAACCAACCGCACAGATTATCATGAATAACATTATTGAATCTTTCAGTTCCGGTTTATTCTGGATTCAGACCGTAACTTTTGTAGTCTTAGTATTTGTTGCTTACCTAATTTTCAAATTATACAAAAAGATTAAGTAAGTTATGCGATATTTAAAAAAGTATTTTCAAGATGCAAATGTAATGTGCAATTCCAAAAGATATTAACAATTGTAATTACACGGAGATTTTTTGTGATTCTTAAATGCTCGGAGTATTACAACTTCTGCCAACAAAGTATTTCTATTAGCGGGGTGAAGTTTACACCATGAAGATTTTCGGTAATTGTTTATTGTGTTATATTTACAAAAACCAGTTATAATAATCCCCGCCACCAGAAATACCCAACCGTTATGTGATATTCTATGAAAACAACCTTCGCGAAGGGAATACAAGCACTTTTGATTATTGTAATTTCTACAATAATTGCAAGTGTTTTTGGAGCCATTCATAATCAAATTTCCTATTCTGTTTCTTCCGAATTTTTTAAAAATTATATTTTTGGAATGTTTGGAACTAACGAATGGAATTTAAAAAATGAAAGAATAGAGGCTTCGGTTGTTGGAATTATTGGAACCTATTGGTTTGGACTAATTTTAGGAACTATCTATACAATTATTTTCGTTTTCATGAATACCAAAAGTAATTTTAAAAATATTTTGAATGCAATTCTTATAAATATTTCTTTTGCAATTCTTGGAAGTTTGATTGCATATTTAATTGCAAAATTTTTCGTGAGTTATGAAAATAGTGGAGTTTTTATGGACTTTGGAACTCAAAATCCTCAAAATTATCTTGAAGCTGCATTCATGAACACAGGAAGTTACATTGGCGGAATTATCGGAATTGTTGTTGGAATAATTTATTTACTAAAAAAGAACCAAAAAAAATGAGCATAAAAAGAACATCGCATAACATTGGTTTTGCAAGATGCGGGGTTGAAGGAAATCTCAGAAATTTTTTTTGAAAGTACCCGCAAAAAACTTTTCCATTTTTAGTTTTTTCGTAATTTTAAAAAATGGAAAAAGTTTTTGCTAGCGTATGGTTATATCTTGAAATTTCGGTTGCAGTAGCCCGCACCTCGCAAAGCCCTTTTCCGTTAGCGGCAACCTTATCCGACCTACCATCAAGACAAGAAACAATGAAAATTAGAATAGGAAAAGCAGAAGAAAAAAGACAGCGAAAAAATTTGGACTTTAATGGAAGAACTTGACAAAAGTTTTATGAACGTATAGGTGCGACAGAAAATAAGGAGTGGTTAAATTATGAATGGAAAATTTAGACAATGGAAAAAGTACAAGTATCAAAAATAAAAAAAGAAGAAATTCTGCAATTACAAGAAATTGGCAGGCAGACTTTTTATGAAACATTTTCCCAAAGTAACACCGAAGAAAATATGAAAAACTATTTAGAAAATGGTTTTTCACTTTCCAAAATAACTGATGAACTAAATGACGAAAACGCAGAATTTTACTTCGCAAAAATTGGCAAAAAAATTATTGGATATTTGAAACTCAACTTCGGACAATCGCAAACAGAACTAAAAGACGACAAAGCTCTCGAAATTGAAAGAATTTATGTGCTTAAAGAATTTCACGGCAAAAAAGTAGGACAAATTCTGTATGACAAAGCAATTGAAGTTGCAAGGCAAAAAAATGCAGACTATGTTTGGTTAGGCGTTTGGGAAGAAAATCCGAGAGCGATAAATTTTTATAAGAAAAATGGTTTTGTAGAGTTTGACAAACATATTTTCAAACTTGGCGAAGACGAACAAACGGACATTATGATGAAACTAAAACTAACAAACTGAAATAAAGGCAGCCGCTAATAAGGGTAACCGTTGCACAACCTCAAATTTCAGCGTTAAGTTGTGAAAACTCAATAAAAACCAACCTCTTTTATTCTTCGGCTTCGCTCAGAAACCAGATTAAAGGAGGTTTTTTTTGAGATTCTTCACGCTGCTTCGTGGCGTTCAGAATGACAGTAGCATGGGGAAGTAAAGAGCTCTAAATAAAAAACTCTGACAAAGTAAGGTTTTTACTTTATCAGAGTGTAATTAAGCACGCCTTTAGCCTTTGTAAAGCAGCAGTGAACACCTAAAGGATTACCGGTCACGGTGTGAAACCGGTGATGTGGTATGGAAAGGTTTCAGGAGGGCAGGTGAGTAGGGCTAATCGTTGCAGAGTTTCAGAAGGTTGAGGGCGAAGACCTGGCGGATATAGTAATAGCGGCCTCCGAGGCGGGTATAGGGGATTTTGTCTTCGCGGCAGAATTTGCGCAGGGTTTTGACCGAGATCTGCAGGTATTCGCAAACATCCTGATCGGTAAGGATGTCGGATTTCTGGATGTTTAAGATGGAAGGGAGTTCGGCGATTGCCTGTTCGTAATAGTGTTGCACATCGTTGTAGTGAAGGTGGGGTAATGATTTTTTTGACATGTTTTGGCTATTTTATTATGCTTTTATAAGTCTAAATTATTAAAATAGCGGAGCAGCGGTACAGGTATTTTTACGGTTTTTTTGTGGGTGTTTTCACGGAATGTGGTTTTAAGGGTTAACGTATTGGGATAACGGGAAGGATGAAACGGTTTGTTTTTGCTTACTTATACTTAATATTCGTACAATTTCTCAGGATTGTTTATATTTGAGCATACGAACAACTATGATTCAAAACTACCTCCGCAAACTCTCGCAGCTTTATTTTAACGGCAACGCGACCGAACATTCCTATCGGGGTGATCTGCAGACGCTTTTGCAGGAAATTCTTGGGAAAGAGTTTTCGGTTATCAACGAGCCGCAGCGCCAGGCCTGTGGTGCGCCCGATTATATTATTTCGAAGAAAGATATTCCTGTAGGTTTTATTGAAGCCAAAGACCTGAAACTGGGCATCGACCATAAAAAGAACAAACCTCAGTTCGACCGCTACAAAAATGCGCTTTCGAACCTCATCATTACCGATTACCTGAATTTCGAATTCTACCGGGATGGCGAACTTACCACGAAGATTTCGCTTGGGGATATTCTGGGCAATGAGATTGCGCCTCAGGAAGAAAACTTTGCGCTCTTCACCAATCTGATTAAAGATTTCAGTGAGGAGGTTTCGCAGAACATTAAAAACTCCGAACGCCTTGCGGAAATGATGGCCAACAAAGCCAAACTGATTTCCGACATTATTTATAAAACGCTGAATTATCAGGAAGAGCATGAACTGCACTCAGACTTGATGAGTCAGAAACAGGCCTTCCATGACATGCTGATTCACGATATCGACAACCATACTTTTGCCGACCTGTATGCGCAAACCATCGCGTACGGACTTTTCGTGGCGCGGTATCACGATCCCACGCTGCCTACATTCTCGAGGCTTGAAGCCGCAAACCTGATTCCGAAGTCGAATCCATTCCTAAGGAAACTCTTCCAGCATATTGCGGGTTTCGATCTGGATGAAAACCTGAAGATCTTTGTGGATGACCTTATTGAAATCTTCAAGGCGAGTGATGTACTGTCCATTATGCGGAACTTCGGGAAATCGACACGGCAGGAAGATCCTGTGATTCACTTCTACGAAACTTTTCTGGGCAAATACAATCCGGCGCTGCGCAAGGCCCGCGGGGTTTGGTACACGCCGCAGCCGGTGGTGAACTTCATTGTGCGTGCGGTGGACGATCTGCTGAAAAGCGAATTCAATCTTCCGATGGGACTGGCTGATGCCTCGAAACTGACCAAAAAAGTGGAGCTTCACGGCAAGAAAGTCGATAAAACCTACCACAAAGTACAGGTGCTGGATCCCGCGACCGGAACCGGGACTTTCCTCGCGGAAACCATCCGGTATATTTACGACGAAAACTTCCGCAACATCAACGAAGGCGCGTGGAACAGCTATGTGGAAAAAGACCTGATTCCCAGAATGAACGGTTTCGAACTGCTGATGGCGAGCTATTCCATGGCGCACCTGAAACTCGATATGCTGCTCTCGGAAACCGGTTACGAAACCAACAGCGACCAGCGTTTTAATGTATTTCTGACCAATTCGCTCGAAGAACACCACCAGGACACCGGAACCCTGTTTGCGAGCTGGCTTTCGGATGAAAGCAATATGGCAAACCAGATCAAAAAAGACACACCGGTAATGTGCGTGATTGGGAATCCGCCGTATTCCGTAAGTTCATCGAATAAAAGTGAGTGGATACTCAATTTAATAAAAGATTATAAAAAAGATTTAAACGAAAGAAAGATCAATCTGGATGATGATTATATTAAATTCATCAGATTTGGACAGCATTTTATCGATAAGAATCAGAGTGGAATCTTGGCATTTATTACTAATAACTCTTTTATTGATGGGATCACGCATCGACAAATGCGGAAAAGTTTATTAGAAAGCTTTGACCAGATTTATGTTTTGGATTTACATGGTAACGCTAGAAAAAAGGAAACTAGTTTGGATGGTGCTGTAGATCAAAATGTGTTTGATATTATGCAAGGTGTCTCAATTACTTTATTTGTAAAGACCAATAAGAAGACAAAGAATGATTTCGGGAAAGTTTTCCATTATGATTTATATGGAAAGCGAAATGCTAAATACGAGTTTCTAACTAATAATTCGATAAAGACCGTTCCGTGGAATCATGTTGAAACGGATGAGCATAATATGTTTTTTGTAGGTAGAATTTTTGAGGGTGAAGATGAATATAATGAGCATTTTAAAATTGACGAATTTTTCTTAACGAATAATTCAGGAGCATCCACTGATAGAGATTCGCTTTTTATTGATGATAACGAAAGTGATTTACAGATTAAAATTACAACATTGCTGACGGACTACGAAAGTAGTTTCGCTCTCAAATATAATGTTACGGATAGTTCAGGATATAAACTTCTATCAAAGATTAAAGGTAAGGTTTTTGCGCATGAGAATATCTTAGATTATCACTATCGTCCCTTTGACTTCAAAAAAATATACTTTGATAAAGAAATCATAAGCAGACCTGCGTCCAAAATAAATGGTAGTATTATACATAAAAATAATATCATGCTAATTGTGCCTAGACAAGTGCAGGAAAATTTCACACATGTATTTATATCTAAACTACTGTGTGACAGCAATATTACCTCTAGTGCCCGATTATTTGGTGCAGGTCGATTATTTCCCATCTACCTTTACCAGCAACCCACCGAATTGGACCCGCGGGAAAGAATCCCGAACTTCAATGCTGAGATCCTGAAGCAGATTGAACAGGCTTTAGGGATGAAATTGGTGGAGGAGGAGCACTTTGTCAACGTTCAAAACTTTGACAAAGTTAAAGACGGCCTCTTTACGCCTGTGGATGTTCTGGATTATATCTACGCCGTACTGCATTCGCCAAAATACCGCGAAACCTATAAAGAATTCCTGAAGATCGATTTCCCGCGCGTGCCTTATCCAAAACCTGAAACCTTCTGGCAGCTCGTACAACTTGGCAGCGAAATCCGCCAACTTCACCTGCTGGAAGGGATTTCCAATAAAGACCTCACCACCAGGTTTTCCGGAAAAGGGGAAAATGTGGTGGAGAAACCGGTTTTTGTCCGGGATGCGGAACTAATAGCAATGGATGGCGTCGCTGCGCTCGCCATGACGGGAAAAGTTTACATCAACGCCACCCAGTATTTTGAGAATATTCCCGAAAGTGCCTGGAACTTCTACATCGGCGGTTATCAGCCCGCTCAGAAATGGCTCAAAGACCGCAAAGGCCGCGCGCTGGATTTCCAGGACGTGCTGCATTACCAGAAAATGATTTATGCGATGAGCAACACGGAAAGACTGATGGGGGAGATTGATGAAGTGGGTGTGGTCTGAAAAAACCAGAGACCTGTGATTCTAAACGAAGCAAAAGCGCAGCGAAGAATCTCAAGGCAAATGGTGGCGCTTTAAATTTTCTTAAGTACAGAAGCCGTGGCAGCAATGGAAAAATTAACGGTCCATTTAATTATTTATAAAGGAAAAAATATATCTTAGAGCCAAGAAACAAGTATTACGACTTGCAGATCAATCCTGCAGAATAGGTGGTATTTGTCTGACGAAGTAGACCTATATACAAGTTGTGTACAATTAAATTAAAAAAGAGGTGAATTTAGAAGAAATAGTTAGGGCAACCTATGAAGAGGTTAAAAATACAGATGACAAGGGACAATTGGCATCTTATATTCCTGAGTTGGTTAACGTTGATTCGGAAAGTTTTGGAGTATTTATATCAACAATTGACCACACTAATTTTGGTATTGGCAATTTTAACGAAAAATTTTCGATTCAGAGTATTGCAAAAGTACTTTCACTAAGCTTAGCATATAGTATTCTTGGCGAGAAAATTTGGACAAGACTTGGAGTAGAACCTTCAGGAACAGCATTTAATTCTCTAGTTCAACTTGAAGCAGATAAAGGCATACCTCGAAATCCCTTTATAAATGCTGGAGCAATTGTTATTTCAGATATTCTACTTAGCAATCTGAAAAACCCAAAAGAAGAATTTTTATCTTTTATTAGAAGCATTTCCAATAATTCAGAATTAAACTATTCACGCAAAATAGCTGCTTCAGAAAAAAGCGTAGGATTTCGAAATGTGGCATTATGTAATTTCATTAAATCCTTTGGAAATATTGAAAATGAACCCTCAGATGTTCTTGACTTCTATTTTGATCTTTGCTCTCTTGAAATGAATTGCAAAGAGCTTTCAGAATTATTTTTGTTTTTAGCAAACAATGGCTGTAACATATTTGCTAACAACTCGATACTTACCAAAAGCCAATGCAAAAGAATAAATGCACTAATGCAAACTTGTGGCTTTTATGACGAATCTGGAGAATTTGCCTTTAAAGTTGGACTTCCTGGAAAGAGTGGTGTTGGAGGAGGGATTGTTGCAATCCATCCAAATCATTATGCGATTGCAGTTTGGAGTCCGAAATTGAATGAAAAAGGAAATTCATATAAAGGGATGAAATTTCTTGAAGAGTTTACAACAAAATCTCAGTTATCGATATTTTGAGATGAAATAGCCATGATTGGAACAAATCACCAACCGAAGATGATATTATAACCAATCTGGCGTATTCCATGTGACCCATAAAAATAAATAATAACACATGAAAACTGTACACAACAGGCGTTTGGCAAAAAAAGCGGGTTCAGTGCTTAAATGAAGCTTTGTGCTTCGTGTCAAGTTCAGTGCTGGCAGACGGTTTAGTGCTTCGAAATCCGCTTCTTCGCCAAGCGCCAAAACGTTAGCGGTTATTTTACAAAAAACACCTAAAAGGTATTATACGATGAAAAGTGAAAAAGAAAAAATGATTTCGGGAAAGCCTTACAAAGCTTTTGGAGATGAATTATTGGCAGAAAGACAGTATGCCAAGGAAATGATATTTGATTTCAATTCTCTACGACCAAATCAGATTGATGAGCGAAACGAAATATTAAAAAGGCTTTTAGGGAAAACGAAAGATAAATACTTTATTGAACCACCTTTCCGTTGTGATTATGGATACAATATCGAAATCGGTGAGAATTTTTATTCAAATTATAATTTAATTATCCTTGATTGTGCACCAGTTAAAATTGGAGATAACGTTTTAATAGGCCCAAATGTGAGTATCTATACGGCAGGACACCCATTACATTATGAAATTAGAAACCAAGAGTATGAATATGCTTTTCCTGTAATAATTGGAGATAATGTATGGATAGGTGGAAATGTTGTTATAAATCCTGGTGTTTCGATTGGAGAAAATTCTGTTATAGGTTCTGGAAGCGTTGTAACTAAAGATATTCCGAAGAATGTTATTGCCATAGGAAACCCTTGTAAAGTACTGAGAGTGATAACAGACGATGATAAAGATTATTATTTTAAAAACTTAAAAATAGAATAAAAACAACCGCTAACACCCAGTATAGTTAATTGCCGGTAATTAATGAATAATCATTAGATTAATGAGAAAGAAAATCTCCCCACTCGGCAAAGTCTCCGGACTTTGACCATTAATTTACAAAGCCCTCCACACTTCAAGAAAATAAAAAAAATAAAAACCTAAGCATTACCAGTCATGCAAATCTACTCTGACCATTTTGGACGCGTTATATGGCTCACCATCAGTCCGGCTGAGGTGAGAATGGACTTGCAGGATCTGGGACCCGATTTCGAGTACGAAAGGTGTGCAACTGTTTCGGAGGTAGGCAAACTCTGTGAATCTTTGAATGTAACATATGAGGAGTTACAGGCAGCGCTGCTCCTCAGACTCGAAAATCAAATGACTGCCTTTGATCTATTTACCGAGTTACTGGATGATTACCACATACAATTTGAATATTTTTCCAGCTGATTTTTAAAATTCGCAGCTGTTTACAATGTACTGGGTTTAAATGAATATCCAGCCATTAAGTATTTTTTTTCTGACACACTGACCTATCATAAAACAATCAATGACAAAAATCTACCGCATCGCCCTTTTAGAAGACAATAAAAAACAGCTCGAAAAACTGGCGGGTTATCTGGAGAAGATACCCAACGCTCAACTGGTACTGAAGAGCAGCAGCTCTGATGACTTCTTTGAACATTTAAAAACTGCGACTCCAGATATTCTGGTGGCAGATCTGGATTTGGGTAACGACAGTATGTCGGGGATGGAAGTGGCCACCGAGCTTAATCTCCCGGTGTTCTTTGCGAGCATTAATACGGCTGATTATATTGAGGATCTCGAAGAACTGAAGAGGGATGCAGAGATCTGTGTCGATCATATCACCAAGCCTTTTACCGAAGAGCAGTTTGCAAAAAGTTTTATCAGGTTCCTGAAAGAAGTTTATCTTTTTTCGAATCTGGATTATGTGCATCTGGATTTCAACAAAACGAAAAGAAATAAAATTCTGATTGATGACATTGTGTACCTGTGTGCCGATAAGCGTGCCGGTTCAGAATCCAACAACAAGCAGATTCATTTCATTAACCGAAAGCCGGAAAATCTCATCGATTTTTCTTTTTCCAAAATGGAAGAAAAAGGTCTGCAGAAATCGCAGTTTGTCACGGTTCATAAATCGTTCCGGGTGAATAAAAAATACATCCGCTGCTACCACAGAAAAACGGGCACCATCGAAATCAGTGTTTTTGATGGTTGGGGCAAGACAAAAAGTCATCATTTACCCGTGTCAGAAACTTACCAGACTGACATCAAAAAGAATTTCGGGTAACGGCCTTGTTTCCCCATTTACCGCTCTTATTACTGCGTCTCCCATCTTATGATTGGGAGACGCATTTTTTTGTTTTATGGATGTTGATTTGATGATTAGAAAAGGTAATCGATTACAAGCGGAATCCGAAAAGCTTTCAGAGTAGGAAATTTTTAAACAAACATTTTTAATTATGAAAAATTCTAAACCAGCACCATCTAAACCTATACCGAATCCAAACTGGCCGAGTAAGGTGCCATTTAAAAAGTCCGGTGGAGACAGAGGAAACAATCCACCAAGTCCAAATAAATAGTTATTAACATTAAAAAAAAATTATGTCAGACAAAATTAAACCGGAAGACAACCAGGCAAATATCTCTAATGCCAACAAAGGAAGTTCGGGAACCAATCGCCAATATGACCAAACCAAAGTAACAGAGGGGCGCAGCTTAATCCGAACCGAAAAAAGTAGCCTTTAAAATTATCCCCAGCACTCGCTGGGGATTTTTATTATTAATAACCCAATACTTATGATGTCCTCTTCATTTAAAAAAAACCGTCAGCTGAATATGTAAAGCAATGTCAAAGGAATGTCAAAGGAATGTCAAAGGAATGTCAAAGTAAAGGGTAAGGAATCTCCGGTCCCAGGTTCCGGGAGTATAAAAAAACCTTAATGTCCAAACCGTGTTTTCACCCGAAACAGGATGGTGGTAATTTTTTATATTTGAGGTGTAATATCTTCAGAACCAAAAGCCCATGTCATGAATCCGCCTGGCCCTAAAATAGAAATCCTGAGAGGGGACCTCACCAAAATTCCTGCAGACGCAGTGGTGAATGCCGCCAACAGTTGGCTGCTGGGCGGCGGCGGGGTAGATGGTGCCATACACCGTGCCGGCGGTAGTGAAATCCTGGAGGAATGCCGGAAGATTGTCGCCAGACAGGGCGGCTGTAAAACAGGTGAAGCGGTCATCACCACTGCCGGAAAGCTGCCCGCGAAATACGTCATCCACACGGTAGGTCCGGTCTGGAATGGCGGTACCCAGGGCGAAGCACAAAAACTGGCGCAGTGCTATACCCGTTCACTGGAACTTGCAGCGGAACACGGCTGCCGCAGCGTGGCCTTCCCGGCCATCAGTACCGGGGTTTACGGGTTCCCGAAAGATAAAGCCGCAGCAATTGCAGTAGCGACCACCGCCCGTTTCCTGGAAGGGCAGACCGTCATTGAGCACGTGATGCTCGTAAGCTTTGATGAGGAAAATTATCAACTCCTTAACCATGAACTGAATGCTCTTCAAAGGTAAAATCATCAATGTTAAAGTCTCTGAACTCATGAGCAGTAGTCAGTTACTGCTGTCTGATGCGCTATGCAACGCCCGTGTCGTCATTAATGTGATTTGATACATTGGTGACCTTAAAATACTCACCATGAAAACACCAAAGGAAAACGTAGTATGGATCACCGGTGCCTCATCGGGGATCGGCAAGGCACTCGCACTGGAATGGGCCAGGCTGGGCTATAAAGTGGTGCTCTCCGCAAGACGAAGGGAAAAGCTGGAAGAAGTTGCCTCAGAGATTGTAAAATCCGGCGGTGAGGCGCTCGTGATTCCCTGTGATATTATGGACGAATCTGCCATTGAGAGGGCGGTGGAGCAGCTTATTCTGGCCTGTGGAAGAATGGATGTGGTGATGGCAAATGCGGGTTTCGGGGTCTTCGGCAGTATAGAAAACCTGACTGCCAAAGAATGGAACAGACAGTTACAGGGGAATGTAACAGGCCTGGCCCTCACGGTAAAATACGCACTGCCGCATTTAAAGAAAACGAAAGGACGGATTGGTCTGGTAGGGAGCGTGGGTGCCTTTCTGCCGAACCCCAATCTGAGTGCCTACGGCGCCTCGAAAGCAGCAGTACACTCAATCGGACTCAGCCTTCAGGTAGAGCTGATGGGTACGGGAGTAAGCTGCACAACACTGCATCCGGGATTCGTCGCTTCTGAAATCGCAAGAATGGATAATGAGGGTGTGTGGCATCCTGACCGGGTAGATCCCCGTCCGGCCAACATGATGTGGCCCGCCGAGAAAGCCGCAAAGGTCATGGTAAGGGCCGTGAGCAGAAGAAAAAGAAATTATGTGTTCACCGCACACGGCAGACTGTTTGTGGGACTGCAGCGGTGGTTTCCGGGCGTGATGAGAACGGTTATTTCTAAAAGTCCGAAACCTGAAGCGTGAGGGGGTGTATTTGGCCTTTTTAAGAAAGCGCTGTTAGAGCTCGGAGCTCTAACAGCGCTGTACAGAAGTTACCCCTTAAAAATGCCGGGCCATAAAAAACCGCCTCCTGTGAGACGGTCTGGTGTTTAATTGTGATCGGGAAGGAAACTGTATTCCTTAGCATAACGCAGCATCTGCTCGGCAAAGGTCTGCGGATATTTTAAAACGTAATCTGTAACCTGACCGGTGCTGTTTTTCACCGGTGTAATGTAAGGGTTTACAAAACCGCGGTAAGGCGCTTCTTTATACTGGGCGTTACGCGCCAGGACTTCTTTGTGAAGCGTCTGGTCTACTTTCACGCCATAGTTTTCCACGAGGTTTTTGGCGGCATTATAATCGCCCTCAGACTTGATGCGTTGGGTTTCGCGCAGCAGCTGCCCGAAAAGGTCGTGAAGCTTACCATAATCTGTAATATTGAAATAGGTTTTCCCGTTGCGCACCACTTTTTCGATGACATTGTCTTTTTTACCTTTCTCAAAAACCCATGCACTGACCCACTGGCGGTTCCGCATGTGCGATTCTTCGATATCAGCTCCCGGCTCAAGGCGAACGAGCTGCATCATGAGTCCGTTTCGGATATAGTTGTCATACGCTGCTTTACCTACCGCTTTCCAGTCATCGGTAAGGCCGAGTTCCTGAAGTTTCGGATTATAAAGGAAGTAAAGACCGACGAGATCCGCGCGGCCTTCCTCCATGGTGGAAGCATAGCTCTTCAATGTTTCTTTTGGTGTGCCCACGCCCGGATTGAGCTGGCCAGAGGCATGACCAATCACCTCATGCAGGGCGGTGTGCAGTTTACTTGCCAGCTCCCCATGCTGCTGCGCAAGACGGAGTTCTTCGTCATCATTTACAAATTCCTTCAGGCGACCGGAACCGGCAGCTTTGTCGTAGGAGTCGATGATGTTGCCCAGTGAAATGGATTTGGAGCCGTGCTCAGCGCGGATCCAGTCGGCATTGGGCAGGTTGACTCCAATCGGGGTGCTTGGAGAGGAATCGCCGGATTCAGAGGCAACGATGACGGTTTTGTAGCTGATGCCGACCACATTTTTCTTTTTATGCTGCGGAAGGAGTGGAGAATTGTCCTCAAACCACTGCGCCTGGTTTGACAGTACTTCCATTTTTTTGGACATATCGAAGTCCTTGATCTGCACCACACTTTCATACGAACCTTTATGACCCAGCGGATCGCTGTACACTTCGATAAATCCGTTGATATAATCGATATTGCCTTCGGTGGCATCTACCCAGGCCACGTTATAGTCGTCCCAGGTTTTCAGGTCTCCGGTTTTATAGTATTTGATGAGTAAGGCCAAGGCGTCTGCCTGTTTCTGGTTTTCAGATACCCCCTTCGCTTTTTCAAGCCAGAAGATGATCTGATCGATGGCAGGGCCGTACATGCCGCCGCTTTTCCATACTTTCTCCGTCAGCTTACCGTTTTCTTTCACCAGTTTGGAGTTCAGCCCGGTTGAAAGGGGGCGCTGTGGATTTGGACTTTTCATATTGGCATAGAAACGGTCGGCTTCGTCTGCCGTAACGCCCTCACCATAAAAATTAACGGCTGAGCCTTCCAGGAGCCCCTTGCTCAGATCGAGATTGACTTTTTTACTGTCTTTATCATTAAAGAGGACATCGGCTACCGTTGGGCTCAGCGGGGTTTTGGTATCCTTTAAGAGCTGATCAAAATAGGCTCTGGAAAAAGCCGGTTTCATTTTGTCGTTGGAGTAGTGATGGTGAATTCCATTCGCAAACCAGATCCTTTTGAGATAAATCTCAAAATTCTGCCAGTCCGCCGTGGTTTTGTTTCCATTGTAATTCAGGTAAATATGCTCAAGGGCACGGCGGATGGTAAGGTTGTTATGGTAATTCTGGTCCCAGGTGATATCCCGGCCGGCATATCCCGCCTGGCTGAGATAATAGACGTATTCCCTTTCCTTCAGAGTAAGGTTATTCCAGCCCGGCACGTCATAGCGCAGCACTTCAATGTCCGCAAAACGGTCGATGCTGTTCTGTCCCTGCGATGCCGACTGTTCCTGAGGAGAGGTGGCCACGGTGGCATTCTGCTGTGCCGTGCATGAAAACAATAGCGCGGCAGCTAGGGCAAGAAGGGTAATTTTGACTTTTTTCATAATGAGATTTTTTAAATAACTAACTAATTCCTTTCCAGCAAAACTGTATGAGACCGAACAGCAGGGAAAACCATAGGGCGTATAGGGCCGATCCTGCTGTTGCTGAAAAAGGGCACTGGAACCTGTAACAAAATCCGCACCACGGCAGCTTAGGCTTCGGCTGGCGCGGTTTCTCAGCCACTGAACAGTATAAAAACCGCTCAGAAAACTGAACGGATTATCCATTTCAATCACGGGGGAGCGGTCACGGTTTTTTGAGTATACAACGGTATACAGTTTCTGTTTAATGAAGTCAATGATATCGCAGTGGGAAGTCAGCGGTGCAGCGTGGAGTCCCTGTTATTTCCAGGGATCCAGCACTACTTTCACGCATCCGTCTTCTTTCTTATCGAAGAGTTCATAGCCTTTTGCCACTTCATCCAGTGATAGGCGGTGGGTGATGATGTCATCAAGAACTACCTTGCCTGAAGCGACGAAGCCCAATAGTTCATCAATGATAGCATGAACGGGTGACTGTCCGGCCTGGATTCTGAGTCCTTTGTCGAATATCTGTCCCAGTTTGAAATTATCGTAATTGTAAGGATAAACGCCCATAATGGAAACCTTGCCGCCTCTTCTTACAGCGCTCAGGCAAGCTTCCACGACTTTGATGGATCCTTTTTCAAAATGCACGACCGCTTTGGCCTTATCGATGATATTCCGTTCCGGTTCGAAACCTACCGCGTCAATGCACAGATCGGCACCGCGGCCTTCCGTGAGACTTCGGATCTGCTCCACGACGTCTTTGGCGTCTTTCCATAAAATGGTTTCGCAGCCGGTTAATTTTTTAATCTGATCCAGCCGATACTGCAGCGTGTCGATGACGATGACTTTTCCGGCATTCTTCAGGATGGCACTTTTCGCGGCCATGCTTCCTACAGGACCGGCTCCAAAGATGGCCACGGACTCACCCCCTTTAAGATCCGCCCACATCACGCCGGTATATCCGGTAGGAAAGATATCGGTAAGGAAGAGCGCCTGCTCATCGCTTAAATGATGCGGAACCACGCGGGGGCCAAAATCGCCATAAGGAACACGGACATATTGAGCCTGGCCGCCATCGTAACCGCCATACAGATCGGTATAGCCAAACATTCCGCCTCCTTTTTCGGTCATGATGCCGCCTTCGGGCCCATAATTTTCTTCGTTGCTGTGCTCACATGCGCCGGGCAGATCGTGATTACAGAAATAACAGCTGCCGCAGGCGACAGGGAAAGGCACAACCACGCGGTCGCCTACTTTTAAATTTCTGACCTCAGTTCCGATTTCCTCTACAACGCCCATGAATTCGTGGCCCATGACCATGGGTCTGGGTTGCGGTATGCCGCCGGAATACATGTGAAGGTCGCTCCCGCAGATGGCGGTAGAGGTGACTTTCAGGATAATGTCGGTGGGTGCTTTGAGTTTGGGATCGTCTACAGTGTCGCAGGTAATCTTACCCGGACTGTGAAAAACTGCTGCTTTCATATCTTTATTTTTTAGTGTTGGTGAAAAATGAGGCATCAAATATTTGACCACTATTTCCAATTCTCTTTAGTTCTAAAGGAATGTCAAAGGAATGTCAAAGTAAAGGGTTAGGAATCTCCGGTTCCAGGTTGCGGGAAATAAAAAAACCTTAATTCCTAAACCGTGTTTTCACTCTAAACCGGTTGGTGGTTATTTTTTTTATATTATAGAAAAAGCCCCGACAGACGGAGCTTAATTAAAAAGCGCTGATAGAGCTCCAAGCTCTAACAGCGCTGTATATGATTCAGAATCAGTTATCCTTTTGCGACTCTTTCGATACGCTTTCTTTCGTTTTCAGAGAGAACTTTTTTACGCATTCTGATGAAGTTCGGGGTTACCTCGATGGCTTCGTCGCCTTGGATGTATTCCATACATTCTTCAAGAGAGAATAAGATTTTCGGAGCGACGCTGCCGTCTTTATCCTTCCCTGATGCACGCATGTTATTCAGTTGTTTTGCCTCAACGATGTTTACCACCAAATCTCCAGGTTTGTTCTGTTCGCCCACGATCATACCTTCGTAGATTTCCTCACCCGGATCAACAAAGAATTTACCTCTGTCCTGAAGTTTTGCGATGGAATATTCAGTAGCCGGTCCCTGACCTTTACTTACCAATACACCTACCAGTCTTCCAGGGATTGCTCCTTTGAAAGGCTTGTAGTCTACAAAACGGTGCGCCATAATAGCTTCACCCGCAGTTGCGGTAAGCATTTGAGAACGCAGACCGATTAATCCTCTTGAAGGGATTTCGAATTCCATGTGCTGCATTTCGCCTTTGGTTTCCATGATGTGAAGATCACCTTTACGCTGGGTCGCCAAATCGATTACTCTTGAAGCATATTCTTCAGGTACATCAACTACCATAGATTCGTACGGCTCGCATTTCACCCCGTCGATTTCTCTAAGGATTACCTGTGGCTGCCCGATGGTCATTTCGTAACCTTCTCTTCTCATGGTTTCGATCAATACCGAAAGGTGAAGGATTCCACGACCAAATACCAGGAATGTGTTGGCATCTTCTGTTGGCTCAACTCTTAATGCTAAATTTTTCTCCAATTCTTTCATCAACCTTTCTTTCAGGTGATTTGAAGTTACATATTTACCGTCTTTTCCGAAGAAAGGAGAGTTGTTGATGGAGAACGTCATGTTCAGCGTCGGCTCATCGATTGCAGTACGTGGCAACGGATCCGGATTCTCAAGATCTACGAATGAATCCCCAATCTGGAATTTGTCGAAACCTACGATCGCGCAGATATCACCTGCTTTTACTTCCTGAACTTTCTTTTTACCAAGACCTTCGAAAACGTATAATTCTTTTACTTTTCCTTTGATGATGTTGCCGTCTTCCTGTGCCAAACCAATCCATTCCGATTCTTTTACAGAACCCTGGGTGATCTTACCAATCGCGATTCTTCCTAAGAAAGAAGAGAAATCAAGAGAAGTGATCTGCATTCTCAGCGGACCTTCCTTCGCATCAGGAGCAGGAACGTGCTCTAAAATACCGTCTAAAAGCGGGAAGATATTATCTGTAGGCTCCAGGGAAGTATTGAACCAGCCTTGTTTTGATGAACCGTAGAACGTAGGGAAATCAAGCTGCTCTTCGGTAGCGTTAAGATTGAAGAACAGATCGAATACCTGATCGTGAACTTCATCCGGACGGCAGTTTGGTTTATCAACTTTGTTGATCACTACCACTGGTCTAAGGCCTAATTCCAAAGCTTTCTGAAGTACGAAACGCGTCTGCGGCATGGGTCCTTCGAAGGCATCTACCAAAAGCAGAACTCCATCAGCCATTTTCAGTACTCTTTCCACCTCACCACCGAAATCGGCGTGGCCCGGTGTATCGATTACATTAATTTTGGTGTCTTTATAAGTTACCGAAATGTTTTTTGATAAGATGGTAATTCCACGCTCTCTTTCAAGGTCATTATTGTCCATGATAAGATCACCGGATTCCTGATTTTCGCGGAAAACACTGGTGGCGTGAATGATTTTGTCGACCAGTGTAGTCTTTCCGTGGTCAACGTGCGCAATGATTGCGATATTTCTAATGTTTTGCATAATCGTTTTTTGACGGTGCAAAAGTAATCTTTTTTACCGGATAATTTGCAAAGTGGTATAGAATTAACAGAAATTAATAGAGAAAATTAAGGAAAGTTTAATTTGGGTGTCATAAGATGCTTTTATTTTTCTGGATATCAGTTTGACCAAAAGCATATTTTGCGGCATCAGGACATAAAAAAGCGGCTTCATCGGCCGCTTTGGGAACAGATTGATATGTAAATCTAGTTCTGCCTTAAGTATGAATAAAGATCATCTTTTAAATGAACTCTTTTTTTGCGTAAATCGATTAAGTGATCGTCGGTAGTGTGATTCTGTTCACCTTCTTCGTAATGCTGAATGAGCGCGTTTACCTCCTCATAATTCACATACATTTTTCTGAAAATTTCGTCATTCAGCTTCAGGACATTGATTTTGTCTGTGTATTCAGGAAATTCGTGGGTTAGGTTGTGGTTTTCCATGACTTTAAATTTTAGGAATTTTGATAGATTAAAGTTAAGGAAAATATTAAACCAACGGTACATGAAAATTATCACATCTTTAAAGCCAGTACAAAAAGAAACGCTAAAGTTCTGAGGCTTTAGCGTTGGTAATTGTTGGCGTTATTTTTTGGTTGTTATATGAATTTCGTTGGCTTTGCTGCCGTTGTATCCTTTCTTATAAACATTCATTCTTTCTATGCGGTTGGGGGACAGGCTGTTCATTTCTTCTTTCGTCACAAGTTTCCCGTCGATATAGATGTTCACTTCTTTCTTTTCGTTCTGGAACACAATATCCGTAGAGTTCTTTCTCTTTGCTGCTTCTGCTGCAGCTTTTTCAGCTTCTTTTATCCGCAGTTGAAATTCTGGTGAATTAACTTGCTTTTCAACTTCTCTGGCGCGTTTCTCAGCTTCTTCAATCTGCTTTTTGAACTCAGGTGAATTTACTTTCTTTTCCATTTCTAATGCTTTGCGCTCGGCTTCTTGAATCTTCTTTTTGAATTCGGGCGAGCTGTAAAGTCTTTCGGCTTCTTTCGCATGGTCTTCTACCGCTTTAATCTTCAGTTTAAAGTCTTCAGAATTATAGAAATCATCGAGCTGGGCATAGAGTTTATCCATTTCTACCTGTTTCAGTTCAAGCTTTTTCATGTTGATTTTAAAATCTTCAGAATTGAAAAGTTGATCCATTTTTCCGCTGAGCTGGCTCATTTCTTTTTCAAGTTTCTTGAATTTAGGACTGTCGAAGTCATTTTTCTTAGCCAATTTCTCGAGTTTTTTGCCTGTAAGGCTCATTTCTTTGCTGATTTTTTTTGCCTCTTCATTGTTTTTCATCAGGGCATCATTCAGCGGTTTAAGTTCTTCAGTTTTCAGCTTGATTTCTTTTTCTACTGCAGGCGGAACCTGTGGACTAGGTGGTGCAACAGGAGCATCAGGAGCATCAGGTTTTGTGATTAAGGTATCGTTCTGTACCGCGGTGATGTACTTTTCGATTTCGAGGTTGGTTTCTTTAATTTCTCTGTTTTTTGCGTTAACAAGGTAGGCAAAGGCAAGGATGAAGAGAATGGGCAATGCGAATAAACGCCGCGCATAGCTGAATCTGGTTTTTGATTTTGTGAGCATTGTGATTCTTTTTTTGAGGTTAGAACTTAGGAACGGACTCGCGGCAGGTAAGTGGTTTCCGGAAAACTGACTTGCCAAAAGCATCTGCGCAAATGCTCTCGTGTCCGAGTTTTTAATAGCCTTTTTATCGGCCAGATATTCGTGTATTAAGCTTATTTCTTTTTTAATAAGGTAAAAAAACGGGTTGAACCAAAAGATGGAAGTAAGAATTTCAATAAAGATTTTATCCCAGGAATGTTTCTGTTCGATATGTACCATTTCGTGCTTCAGGATTTGCTTTCCCAAATCTGAGTGCAGGGGAATGGAATTCTTCCAGAACAGATTTCTGAAGAATGAAAAAGGAGCCTCGTGCAGAGCGGTCTGGTAAAAATTAATATCCCCGATTTTTTCTCTGGTGTATCTGCGTTTCAGCAGTTCTATTTTAAGGATTCCGTAGAAAAGTCTGGTCAGGAAAAAGAGAGCAGCCACTCCAAAACCGAGAGCAGTAAACTGATAATAAAAGTGATCATGGCTTAAATTTTTTGATTCGTTAATGTTATTTAATTTATTAAGCAACATATAAATACCGCTGTTTACTTCAACTGTAAAATAATCTACTTTCAGAAGCGGCAGCAGCAGACTGATGACCAAAACAGCAAGCAGATAAAACCGGTTGTAATGATGAAAAGTCCTGTCTTTAAGAAACAATCGGTAGTAGCAAAACATTACACCCGATGTTAAAATAACTTTTAGGAGATAAAGAAAAAAGAGTTGCATGCCTTTTATTTTTTGAGTTCGTTGAGGAGCATTTCCAGATCTTCCACACTCATTTCGTTCTTTTCGACCAGAAATGAAACTGCGTTTTTGTAGGAGCCCTCGAAATAATTCTTCACCAGGCTTTTCATTGATTTCCCACTGTATCTCTCTTTTGAAACTAAAGGGAAATACTGGTGCTGGCGACCATGAACTTCATAATCTACAAAATCTTTTTCCTTCAGCACTTTTAATATGGTAGAAACGGTATTGGTGTGGGGTTTGGGTTCGGGAAAAAGCTCAAGGATGTCTTTAAGAAAGCCTTTTTCGATCTCCCAGAGGTACTGCATTACCTGTTCTTCAGCTTTTGTTAATTGAGCAATCTGCATATCACTATTTATTTAGTGATACAAATGTAGGAATTAAATCTGTTCTTACAACTATTTTTGTAGTGATAACATGAAATTTATTTTAAGTATTTGATTATCAGTTATAAAAATTAGGGGTTTTCCCCGATGTGACTTTAATATATATTATTGAGAATTTGTGTAAAAACCTTATCTTTGCACACCTTAATTTAAACTGCAACACGCCAAAAGTGTCTTGCTAAAAGCAAAAATTTATGAAATGTGGAATTGTAGGTTTGCCCAATGTAGGTAAATCAACCCTTTTTAACTGCCTGAGCAACGCCAAAGCGCAGTCTGCCAATTATCCTTTCTGTACGATTGAACCTAACCTGGGAACGGTTTCCGTGCCCGATCACCGTTTGTTCGAACTCGAAAAACTGGTGAATCCGGAAAGAGTTTTGCCCGCGGTGGTAGAAATTGTAGATATCGCCGGGCTGGTGAAAGGTGCAAGTAAAGGTGAAGGTTTAGGGAACCAGTTCCTGGCCAATATCCGCGAATGCGAAGCTATTATCCATGTATTAAGATGTTTCGAAAACGGCAATATTATTCACGTGGAAGGTTCTGTAGATCCGCTTCGTGACAAAGAAATTATCGATATCGAACTTCAGCTGAAAGATATGGAGGCGATCGCTAAAGCTGCAGAAAAAGCGAAGAAATTCATTAAATCCGGAAAGAAAGAAGATGTGTTGACGTATGAAACACTGGTTAATCTTCAGAAATTTGTAGAAGACGGTAAGAATGCCAGAGAATTCCCGATGGATGATTTTGCAAAGTCTGTGATTTCTGAAATTCAGCTGCTGACCAACAAACCTGTGCTTTATGTTTGTAATGTGGATGAAAATTCCATTAAAAACGGCAACGAATGGATTGCAAAGATCGAAGAAATGGCAGCAAAAGAAAATGCTGAAGTTGTAGTGCTTGCAGCTCAGATTGAAGCCGACATCAACGAACTTGAAACTTTTGAAGAAAGACAGATGTTCCTGGAAGAACTTGGTTTGGATGAACCCGGTGTTAACAAACTCGTTAGAAAAGCTTACGATTTACTTAAACTACAAACCTATTTCACCGCCGGCGTGAAAGAAGTACGTGCCTGGACGATTGGTCAGGGCTGGACAGCGCCTCAGGCCGCAGGCGTGATTCATACCGACTTCGAAAAAGGATTTATCCGTGCAGAAGTGATTGGATATGATGATTTTGTAACTTATGGATCCGAAGCTAAAGTAAAGGAAGCTGGAAAAATGAGGGTAGAAGGCAAAGAATACATTGTAAAAGACGGTGATATAATGCATTTCCGATTCAATGTATAATTAAAGATTTTTAGATATTAAAAGCAGATTTCATAAAATCTGCTTTTTTTATTGCTTATCTTTGATTGTATTTCTTAGAGCATCGGTAATACTGAATTCTTAGCAAAGAATATTACTGAGTCGTCTAAGAAGCAGGATTCTACAATGTCCTCCAAAAGTAAAAATATGTGGTTTACTAAATCCATCGAAGACACACTAAAAGCGCTTAACGTAAATCCCGAAACGGGGCTTACTTCCGAAGAAGCCATCAAAAGGCTGAAACAGTTTGGATCCAACCGGCTGGAAGCAAAAAAGAAAAAAACGGTTCTTCAGATCTTTATTTCTCAGCTTAATGACTGGCTGATTTATGTACTTTTTGCCGCGGTAATCATCACTTTTCTAATGGGTGAATATGTGGATGCCGCGATTATTGTTTTAGTAATTCTCATCAATGCCGGTATTGGGGTCTATCAGGAATTAAAAGCCGGAAAAGCCATTGAAGCCCTCATGGAGCTCAGTTCCCCGAAAGCATTGGTGAAGAGGGATTCCCATACCAAAGAAATCGACAGTTCTGAACTTGTTCCCGGCGACATCGTAATTCTGGAAGCCGGGAGAATTATTCCCGCTGATCTCCGCCTTATTGAAACGGCTAATCTGCAGACCGAAGAGTCGGCGCTGACCGGAGAATCGGTTCCTGAGCATAAAAAGGCGGAAGATGTTTATGAAGATCCCAATACCCCGATTGGCGATAGGGAAAATCAGGCCTTTATGACTTCGGTGGTAACTTACGGAAGAGGAACCGGCGTGGTTGTAGAAACCGGAATGAAAACCGAAGTCGGCAAAATTGCCCACCTGATTGATAACGAAGAAACGACCAAAACCCCGTTGGAAAAACGGCTGAACAGTTTAGGAAAAATGCTGGGCAAAATCGCTGTGGGCATCTGTGTCTTTATTTTTGTGCTTTCGTGGTTTCAGGGCAGAGACCTGGCCGAAATGTTTCTTACCGCAGTGTCTCTGGCTGTTGCCTCGATTCCGGAAGGTTTGGCTGCGATCGTGGCAGTGGTGCTTTCAATTGGGGTAACCTCCATGTCGAAGAAAAATGCCATTATCCGGCGGCTTCCGGCGGTAGAAACGCTGGGTTCTGTTAATGTGATCTGTTCCGATAAAACAGGGACTTTAACCATGAATAAAATGACGGTTACCCAACTTTTTACTTCCGACGGTCTTATTGATTTGGATGATGATCAGCAGGAAGAAATTTCCAACTCCGCAAAAATGCTTGCCAAGGGAATGATTCTTTGCTCCGACGCCACGCTGGAAAACGGTGATTCCACCGGAGATCCTACAGAAGTTGCGCTGCTGATTCTGGGTGATACGATGGAGATCGACAGGAAAGATTTAAGCAAAAATACCAGAAGAATTAATGAGAAAGCCTTCGACAGCGACCGGAAAATGATGTCGGTTCTGGTAAAGGAAGAAGACGGAGATTATAAAGTTTTCACGAAAGGCGCTTTGGGAAGTTCGAAAAAAGTCTGCACAAAGATTTTTACTGATGGCGAAATCCGTGATATTTCAGACATTGATTTTGAAAAGTTCAGCAATGCGGCCAGCAAAATGTCGGATAACGCATTACGAACATTGGCGCTTGCGTACAAGCCTGCAACAAAGGAAACACAACCCGACGAAATGGAGCAGGATCTTGTACTGCTTGGGCTTGTAGGGATGATGGATCCGGCAAGAGACGAAGTGAAGCCTTCGATTGAGCTTGCCAAAAACGCCGGAATCAGGACGGTGATGATTACGGGTGACCACCAAAACACAGCGTTTGCAATCGCTAAAGATCTCGACATTGCGCAAAATATCAATCAGGTCATTACCGGTCCTGAACTCGATGAATTCGGCGATGAAGATTTACGGAGAAATGTAGATCAGTATCTGGTGTATGCCCGGGTGTCTCCGGAACATAAAGTAAAAATTGTACGGGCCCTGAAAGCCAACGGCAATATCGTTTCCATGACCGGTGATGGTGTAAATGATGCGCCATCCTTAAATGCAGCAGACATTGGGGTAGCGATGGGAATTACTGGCACCGATGTGGCCAAAGGCGCGGCTGATATGATTCTTACGGATGATAACTTCTCCACCATTGTAAAAGCTATAGAGCAAGGAAGAAATATCTACAGCAACATTAAAAAGTCGGTTATTTTTCTGCTGACCTGTAACCTTGGCGAGGTGGTGCTGATGGTTATGGCATTGGTCATTGGTTGGGCATCGCCACTTATTGCGACGCAACTTTTATGGATTAATTTAATCACCGATTCGTTACCGGCCATTGCATTAGGAATGGATAATGGCGACCCGGATGTGATGAATGAAAATCCGCGCAATCCAAAAGAAAATTTCTTTTCCCAGGGCGCAGGTCTGCAGGCTGTTTTAGGGGGCCTTTTCATAGGTTTAATCTGCTTTTTCGCGTTTTGGTACGGCTATTACGAGATGGGATTTTCGCCGGCCGACCAAAATGTTCCTGAGGAGGTGGTTAAAAATGCGCGTACTTTGGCGTTCATGGTGTTGGTGTTTGCCCAGCTTTTCTACTCTCTGGGTCTGCGGAATATGAAAAAAAGCATCTTCGAAGTGGGTCTCTTTAGCAATCAATACCTGATTGGGGCTATTGTTCTTGGGATTCTGCTTCAGGTTCTGGTACTTTTTGTACCCTTATTGCGGGATGCATTTAAACTTCATATGCTTGATCAGAAAGGTTGGATCATGGCTGCAGTACTCGGGCTGCTGCCACTTGCCGCGCATGAAGTTTACAAAATGCTGTTTAAGCGTACAAAATGATCGCTTAAGCGTAATGTTTTATTAAATTTGAGCTAAAATCCGGAAGTATGCTAAAACTGTTTGAGAAAAATAATGTTCAGAAAGCCATTTTGTTCCTTGCACTTTTGTTGGTTCTCATTATTTTAGTTGAGCTGAAATACTTCCTGTCAGGTTTGCTTGGTGCCATCACGCTGTATGTGCTGACCCGAAAGTTATATCTGAAACTGGTTGAGGAGAAAAAACGGAATAAGAATCTATCAATAACCCTTATTATATTTTTAATCATCATCACTTTTGCCATCCCACTCTGGATTATTCTGGAGATTCTGATTCCAAAAATCAATGAATTTCTCAGTGATCGCGAAGCCATTCTGGATAAATTTAATTCAATACGGGTGCTGATTGAAAATAATGAATTCCTCAAACGTTTTGATCTTACTTTTTCCGATGAGAAAGTACTGCAGCTGGTGAACAAGGTTATCTCGTACATTCCTTCTACGGTACAGTGGGTGGGCCAGACTTTTGCGAACATTTTCACTGCGCTTTTCATTCTATACTTCATGCTCATCAACGCAAGAACGATGGAAGCGCGTTTTAAAGAACTGCTGCCGATTTCAAAGGAAAGTAAAAAGTTTTTCATGCGTGAAAATGCGGCACTTATTAGATCGAATGCCTACGGAATTCCTATTTTAGGGTTCGCACAGGGAGTGATTGCGATGATAGGGTACTCCATTTTTGGCGTCCAAAATGCAATTTTCTGGGGACTACTTACCGGTGCAGCCTCTATCGTTCCTGTTTTGGGAACGATGTTTATCTATATCCCCGTATGCGTTTACCAGATTGCCAGTGGTGATGTGAGCGGCGGTTTGTTTCTTACGCTTTACTGTCTGGTTTTAGTTGGCGGTATCGATAATATCCTGCGTTTTACCCTTCTGAAACAGATGGCAGATATTCATCCCTTGATTACTGTTTTCGGAGTGGTTTTGGGATTGAAAATTTTCGGAGTGATGGGACTTGTTTTTGGTCCGGTGATGCTTTCTCTGCCTGGAATTCTCTTTAAAATTTTCAAGATCGAAAGAAGCCTGAGCAAAAAGGAAAAAGCAGAAACTGCCCTTGAAATTTCGGAATCCTTGCAATCCACTAAAATACATGATTAAACATAGAATGGTTAAGCAGACCTGTTTTTCATAAGATGTTTGGTGAAAAATCGCTATATTTAATGGAGATTTTTTTTGTGTAAAATATTATGAAAAGATATAGTTTTTTGTTTTTTGTACTATGCATATTCTTGTTTTCTTGTAAAAATTCATTAGAAGATAATTGTTTTACAACCAAGGAAAGACATTATGATTATAAGGAAGAAGTTCCCTTTACCGTGGAAGAAATTCTGAAAAATAAGCCGAAAAATCTTTCGGTTTCGCAACTCAAAGATTTCAGAAGTTTTAAAACTGACAGTACAAAAGCAAATTATTATGATTTTGAAAATGAAAAAGAAGAAATGAAGAAATATGAAGCGCATAAAAAATTGTACGCGAAATTCGATTCAGCTTTTAATGCGCAGTTTGCTTACTTTGCTAAACAATCTGTTGGAAAAGCCGAGTATGCTTTTGCTCAAAATAATTTAGGATTTTGGCTCACAAAAATAGATGGAACTACCGCGAAAGCTTATTTTTTAGGGCTGAGTTTTAGTCATTATTATTTCAATAAAATTCAAACGCAGTCTATTATTAAAGATGGTGAATTGCAATTGCAAGGAAGTTTCGTGAAGATAGTAAAAGTTGCGGGACTTCCTGGTTATGACGATTATTCTGCAATAGAAGATGGGAAGTTATTCCGAATAAAACTTTGCGATTTGGAAAAAGACTCTGATCATGATGGCTATAATGATATTTTTGAGGAGTCATTTGGATTAAATCCTGAAAATGGAGATACAGATTCCGATGGAATTAATGATTTCAATGATTTTAACCCGCTTCATAAATCCGGCAAGAATAAATTTACAATGTTATTTGAAGAATTAGTTCCGAAATATGCAGCAGTGGAAGGGCAGGATTTTAAAAAGATGAATTATTTTTTTGATGTTTATGGTAACGATTGCGAATATTTCCAGATGATAAATCCAGAATTAAGAACTTTTATTGTTGCAGAAAACAAAAATAAATTACCGTATTATTTACGAGTGACAGATGTTATTCATGGAGGACTTTCCAAACTAAGAAAGGATCCTAAAAATCCAGAAAAATTCTACATTATGAAGTCGGGAAGTAGTTCAACTTATGATATGGCTGTGGAATTTAAAAATGGTAAATGGCAGATTGAAATTATTTCAAGTACGGTTGTTTAAAATAATTTTTCCACAAAATTTTAAATATAAGCTTAGTTTCGCTATTTTTGTGAGTTACTGAATTTTTAAAAGCATTCTGCGAAAAACCATGAGCGAAATCAACACTGCAAACTATTCCGAAGATAACATCAGAACCCTCGATTGGCAGGAGCATATCAGGATCCGTCCCGGTATGTACATCGGAAAGCTGGGCGACGGGTCTTCTGCAGACGACGGGATTTATATTTTACTCAAGGAAATCATCGATAATTCCATCGATGAATTCGTGATGAAAGCCGGAAAAAGAATTGAAATTAAAATCGACGAAGGCAAAGCCACGATCCGCGATTATGGGCGTGGAATCCCTTTGGGGAAAGTAGTTGACGCAGTTTCTAAAATGAATACCGGCGGTAAATACGACTCCAAAGCTTTTAAAAAATCAGTAGGTTTAAATGGGGTAGGTACCAAGGCAGTTAATGCACTTTCAGAATATTTTCGTGTAAAATCGGTAAGGGAAGGGAAGGTGAAAGTAGCGGAGTTTTCAAAAGGAATTATCACGACCGAAAATGCCGAAATTGAGACCTCGGAAAGAAACGGAACCGAAATTACTTTTATTCCCGACGCCACAATCTTCACGCATTTCAAATTCAGGAAAGAGTATATCGAAAAGATGCTCAAGAATTACTGTTACCTGAATCCGGGGTTAAAAATAATCTTCAACGGGGAAACTTATTTTTCCGAAAACGGTCTGAAAGACCTTTTGCAGGAGGAGATCGAAGGAGACATTCTTTATCCTATCGTTCATTTAAAGGACGATGATATTGAAGTTGCAATTACCCATTCGGATAAGTCGCAGTCGGAGACCTATTTTTCTTTCGTAAACGGACAGAATACCACGCAGGGTGGTACGCACTTGAATGCCTTTCGTGAAGCTTATGTAAAGACTATCCGCGAATATTTCAATAAAAATTTCGAGGCGGCAGACATCCGCAAATCTATTATCGCGGCAGTTGCCATTAAAGTCATTGAGCCGGTTTTCGAATCACAGACCAAAACTAAACTCGGTTCCAACGAAATGGAGCCCGGAAAGGAAACCGTAAGAACTTTTATTACCAATTTCTTAAAAAATAAACTCGATAATTTCCTGCATCAAAATCAGGAAATTGCAGAAGCGATTCACCGTAAAATCATTATTTCCGAGAGGGAGAGAAAAGAGCTCTCAGGAATTCAGAAACTGGCGCGGGAAAGGGCGAAGAAGGTTTCGCTTCACAACAAAAAACTGCGCGACTGCCGCGAACATTATAACGATCAGAAAGCCGTAAGAAAAGGGGAGACCATGATCTTCATTACCGAAGGTGATTCGGCATCAGGATCTATTACGAAATCGCGCGATGTGGAAACCCAGGCGGTTTTTTCCCTTAAAGGAAAACCGCTGAACTGTTATGGTCTGACCAAAAGAGTGGTTTACGAAAACGAGGAATTCAACCTTCTGCAAGCCGCTTTAAATATTGAAGATTCACTTGAAGATCTGCGATACAACCACGTGATTATCGCAACCGATGCCGATGTCGACGGCATGCACATCCGTTTGCTGATGATTACTTTCTTCCTGCAGTTTTTTCCGGATTTAATTAAAAACGGACATCTTTATATTCTCCAAACTCCTTTATTCAGGGTAAGAAACAAGAAAGAAACCCGCTACTGCTATACGGAAGCAGAAAGGATAAAAGCCTTAAATGAACTCGGCAAAAACCCCGAAATCACCAGGTTTAAAGGTCTTGGCGAGATTTCGCCTGATGAGTTCAAACATTTTATCGGGAAAGACATCCGTTTAGAACCTGTAGTTTTAGGAAAAGACCAGACGATTGATCAGCTTCTGGAGTTCTACATGGGGAAAAATACGCCGGACCGGCAGCAGTTTATCCTGCAAAATCTGGTGGTGGAAGATCCGGATATCGATAAAAAAGAAATTCTGGACCATGCCGAAGTTTAAGTAATCTGTAACACATCGATGAGACTCAATAACCGCAACAAAGCAGGTTTCTATAATTTTATAAGCACCACGATTTTACTTATTTTCGTGTTAGGCTGTGGAGCATTCTTTATGGAACTTTTCAAATTTGACTTTCTGGGAAGAGGCACTACTGCCTTGCTCATCATCGTTCCAAGCATTTTTGGATTGATATTTTACCTGAGAGGACGGCAGATTTTCGAATACGACAGTGACGGCGAAGCTTTGAATTTTAAAAACCGAAACGTATTATTTTACGAAAAACCCATAAGCGATGAATTTCCGAAATACAAACTCATCAGCTATGAAATTATTGATGTATTGCTTTTCAGGAAACTTTATATTAATGTTTCCAGCAGAAAGAATAAAGTAATTACCCTGAAATACGATGTCTCTTACCTGAGCAAAAAGGAACTGAAAGACCTGAAATTCTCGTTAAGCAAAGTCATTAAAGAAAACCAAGAAATCAAGAGAGCGAATTAAGTTGATGGAAGAACAAGAAAATCACCACGAAGAATCCCTGAAAAAAGTCTCCGGTCTTTACCGCGACTGGTTTTTAGATTACGCATCCTATGTTATTCTCGACCGGGCCATTCCTTCAATTTTTGATGGATTTAAGCCGGTACAGCGCCGAATCCTGCATTCGATGCGTGAACTTGAAGACGGCCGTTACAATAAGGTGGCCAACCTTGTGGGGAATACCATGAAGTATCACCCGCACGGCGATGCCTCGATTACCGATGCGATGGTGCAGATTGGGCAGAAAGAACTGCTGATCGATACGCAGGGAAACTGGGGAAATATCTATACCGGAGATTCGGCCGCAGCAGCGAGATATATTGAAGCAAGACTGACGCCTTTCGCACTGGAAGTGGTCTTCAACCCGAAAACTACGGAGTGGGCGAAATCTTATGACGGCAGAAACAACGAACCTATTGACCTTCCGGTAAAATTTCCGCTTCTTTTGGCATCGGGTGTTGAAGGGATTGGCGTAGGACTTTCTACCAAGATTATGCCTCACAATTTCAATGAGCTGATTAACGCTTCAATTGCCCATCTGAAAGGTAAGAAATTTGAACTTTTCCCCGATTTTCTTACCGGCGGAATGCTCGATGTTTCCAATTATAACGATGGTGAACGTGGCGGAAAAATCCGGGCAAGAGCCAGAATCATTCAGAAAGAAAAAAATACGCTCTGCATTACCGAACTTCCGTTTGGCAGAAACACGGGGGATCTCATCGATTCCATCATCAAAGCCAACGAAAAAGGTAAGATTAAGATCAAGAAAATTGAAGACAACACGTCGGATACGGTTGAGATCAACATCCACCTCAATAACGATGTTTCGCCCGATAAAACCATTGATGCGCTTTATGCATTTACTGATTGCGAAATCCCAATTTCACCCAATGCGTGCGTCATCGTTGGCGATAAACCAGAGTTTTTAACCGTTTCAGAAATTTTAAGAAGAAATACTGATCACACGGTTGCGCTCCTCAAAAAAGAACTGGAGATTGAGCTGAACGAACTTCAGGAAAAATGGCATTTTGCAAGTCTGGAAAAAATATTTATCGAAAACGAAATCTATCAGGAAATAAAAGGTAAATCTTCCAAAGAAGAAGTGTATGAAGCAGTAGATAAAGCACTGAAACCATTTACAAAAAATCTATTAAGAGCTGTTATCATTGATGATATCATTAAGCTTACTGAACTTCCGTTCATGAGGATTTCGCGGTATGATCAGGACAAAGCCATCGAAAATTTACTGAATCTTGAAGGAAAAATAGAGCAGGTAAAACATCATCTGGCCAATTTAGTCGCCTATGCTATTGAATATTTTACCAATATCCAGAAAAAATACGGAAAAGGTAAGGAGCGAAGAACGGAACTGAGGATTTTTGACACTATTGACGCGACAAAAGTTGCAGTGGCCAACGAAAAATTCTATGCGAATTTCGAGGAAGGATTTATCGGCACGTCTTTAAAGAAAGACCAGTATCTTTTCGACTGTTCAGATATCGACGATATTATCACCTTCCAGAAAGACGGTACCATGAAAGTGGTAAAAGTGGAGGCGAAAACTTTTATCGGCAAAAACATCGTGCATGTAGCCGTCTGGAAAAAGAACGACAAACGCACGGTTTACAACATGATTTACCGCGAAGGACGGGATGGCGCTTATTACATGAAAAGATTTTCGGTCACCGGCGTTACACGGAATACAGATTATAAACTCGCGTCTGAAAAGAAAGGTTCAGAAATGCTGTATTTTTCTGCAAATCCCAATGGCGAAGCCGAAGTGGTAACTGTTTTACTGAAGCCTAACGCAAGGATCAGGAAAAATAAAATGGAAATCGATTTCTCGGATCTGGCAATTAAAGGCCGTGATTCCAAAGGAAATCTGGTAACCAAATACGCCATTAAAAAAGTTGAAATGAAGGAAGAAGGTCATTCAACCCTGGCACCGAGAAAAATATGGTTCGATGATACGGTGAGAAGGCTGAACGCTGACGCGCGCGGAACATTACTGGGAAGTTTCAAAGGTGATGATAAAATTCTTACCATCAATGCGCAGGGCGAAGCTAAACTTGTTTCATTTGACCTGATGAACCGCTTTGATGATGAATATCTGATTCTTGAAAAATGGAATCCCGAACAGCCTATTACCGCGATTTACTTTGATGGTGAGAAGCAGATTTACTTTATCAAGAGATTTCTGCTCGAAAACAATACGAATATCCAGAATTTTATGCCTTCAGAACACCCGAAATCGTTTATTGAGCAGGTAATCGTGGCCAATAATTCTACTGCAGAAATTATTTTCGCCAAAGACAAAGGCAAAGAAAAAGATCCGGAAACCATCAGTATCGATGATTTTATCGCAGTGAAAGGGATCAAAGCGATTGGCAATCAATTGACGAAAAGTAAAGTAAAAAGCATCAACGTCACTATTCCAGAACCGACCGAAGAAATAAATCCGGGTTTTGATGTGGTTGAAAGTACCGAAGGTCACATTTCCTTCATTGATGAAGATGTAAAAGACGCTGATTTTCCGGATGAAGGCACTATTGGAAACCTTTTTGATGAAGAGTAAACATTGAAAAATCAATAAAAAAGGCGCTTTTCGGAGCACCTTTTTTATTTAACTTATTTTAAAACTTCACATTCACCGTCATTTCTTTTCCATCTCTTAGGACAGTTACCGGAAGTTCGTCGCCTGAATTTACTTTCGAAAGGCAATCCATATAACTGTACACTTCTTTCACTTCGCATTTTCCGATACGAATGAGAACGTCGCCGGCTCTGATTCCCGCCAGATCCGCCGGGCGTTTTTCCGTAAGACCGTCAATCTGCAGGCCGTCTTTGGAATCCGCATAACTTGGCATGATTCCCAGCGTTACTTTATATTTCGGGATGGCTTTGCTCTGCGCAATTTTGGTTTTGGTGAAGGGAATGGTTTCTTTTTCAGACAAAGCGTTTGCTAATTTGAAAACGTAATTGGTAATGTTGCGCAATCCTGTGAAATTAATCCTTTCACTGTCATCTGTAGGTTTGTGATAATCGCTGTGGGTTCCGGTGAAGAGAAATAAAACAGGAATGTCTTTCAGGTAGAAACTCGTATGATCCGACGGACCCACACCAGCGCTGTCAATCGCCAGATTAAATCCTGCTGGTTTATATTTTTTAATCATCTCCCCAAAAACAGGCGAAGTTCCTACACCGCCAACCGTCAGATCTTTGTCTTTGTTCAAGCGCCCGATCATATCGAGATTAATCATGGAAATAACGTTCGGATACCGGTTTTTTACCTCTTCAGCGATTTTTTTTGAACCCATCAAACCGTCTTCTTCACCCGAGAATAGCGCAAAAACATAGTTGGCTTTTTCTTTGGTTTTGTTTTGAGAAAGCATTCTGGCCAACTCCAGTACCGCAGAAACTCCTGAAGCGTTATCATCTGCGCCGTTATGGATTTGTCCGTCGGAATTCATGAGCGTGGAGTTATGGTGTTCGTTAAGGCCCAGATGATCATAATGCGCTCCGACGATGATGGTTTTTGATGCGCTGTTGTCAAGATATCCAACAACATTTCGTCCGTTAATTTTTACGGTTGAACTTTCCTCGTGAGGATTCAGTTTCAGATCGTAACTAAAGTGCTGGATATAACTTTTTCCTTCGAATGGTTTTAATTTCAGGGTTTTGAATTCTTTTGAAATATATTCTGAAGCTTTTCTTTCGCCTTCACTTCCTGTCAACCGGCCTTTCAGATCATCAGAAGCGAGGTAAGAAACAGTTTTTCTTAGATTTTGTTCAGAGACGTTTTCGTGATGATCCTTTTCTACCCAATCCGCGATAAAAACATTCGTTTCATGAGCTTTTCGGGCTTGGCGGTTACTCGAAAACACCAATCTTTTTCCGTCGTGTGAAAACATCGGAAATGCATTGAACTCACTTTCATAAGTGATTTGGGTAAGATTGCTTCCGTCTAAATCAATGGAATAAATCTGGAAATCGTAGCCTCTCGTGGAATGGTGGTTCGATGAAAATAAAATTTTCTTATCCGATGGATGAAAATAAGGTGACCAGTTTGCTTTGCCGAGATTTGTAATCTGTTTGAGGCCGGTACCATCGATATTCATTGTATAAATCTCCATGTTGGTGGGTGCTACAAGATTATCTGCCAGAAGGTCTTTATATTCCTTTATTTCTGCAGCTGTAGTAGGTCTTGATGAACGGAAAACCAGTTTTTTGGAATCGTGTGAGAAAAAAGCACCGCCATCATAACCCAGGCCGAAGGTCAGCTGTTTCAGATTTTTTCCGTTAAGATCCATCCGCCATAATTCGAGGTCGCCGCTTCTGGTTGACGTGAAAACAATGTATTTGCCGTCTGGGGAAACCACCGCTTCCGCATCATAACCCGGAGAATCGGTAAGTTTTCTCGTGATTTTACGGTTTAAATCAGCTTCATAAATGTCGAATTCAGCATATATCGGCCAAAGATATTTGCCGTCTGTACGCGGTTCTGGTTTTGCCGGACATTCTTTGTTGGCTTCATGAGTGGAAGCATACAGGATATGTTTTCCGTCGGGCATAAAAAAAGAACATGTGGTTCTGCCGGTTCCTGTAGATATAAGGTTTAAATCTTTGGTTGAAATATTCTTCTGATTCAAATCTAAAAGATAAATCTGATCACAGTGTGCACCAATCGTGGGATTGGTAACCTGCAGCGTAAGTTTTTTTCCGTCGGGTGAAAAATAAGCTTCAGCATTATCGCCACCGAAAGTAAGTTTCTGAATATTTCTGAGGTTTCTTTCCTGCGAAAAAATCAGTATAGTAGCGCCGAGCAGCGCAATGCAAAATGACCTTGTGGAGAAATTCATAGTTTGATATTGGTTGATATCAAATATAAATAAAAATTGCCAAAACTAATTCTGGCAATTTTATGAATATCAATGATTTCAAAGTTATTTGTGTTAGCGGATGATTTTTAGAAATCAGTTTATTAAAAATGAATATAATTTCTAGAACGGATATCCAAAAGCAAAGTTGAGCACCGGTTTCCAGGTGTTGCCAAGAACCCAGCGTTCACCAACAGGTTGGTTGGGATCATAAACTTTATATGCCGCATCGAGTCTTAAAGTAATGTAAGCGACATTCACCCTTAAACCTACACCCGTTCCAACGCCCATTTGTGACAGGAATTTATTGAATTTAAATTCGTCGCCAAAACCGCTGTCTTTTAAACTCCATATATTTCCCGCGTCAATGAAAGCTGCGCCTTCAAACATTGGGGTAAAAGGCATTCTGTATTCAATATTGGTGGTGAGTTTCACATTGTCCATGATGTAGGAACGGATTTTTTCGTCGAGCTGCGAATCTGCAGGACCTAATCCTCCAAAAACTCTCCAGGCCCGAATGTCGTTGGAACCGCCATTGAAATAAGATCTCACAAAAGGCATGGTAGAAGAATTTCCGTACGGAATTCCGACCCCGATAAACTGTCGTAAGGCCAGCGTATGTTTGTCGTTGAAAAAGGTGAAATATTTGCGGACATCAACATCAAATTTCACAAACTGAGAATACGGAATATCGAAAATCTTTTTGGTTTCACCTGAAATCACACCGACTTCTCTTGGATTACTTTTGAACAGTGCGAAAGCATTACCGGCAAGTTCGACTTTGGCATTAAGATAGAAAGGATTTGGCCGGTCTTTTTTACCAATTTCATTGTAAATTACATTGTAAATCATTGATGAAATCAGCACGTCCTGAGTCTGGCGGTCTTTGTTGATAAGTGATTGCCTGAATGTATTGTAAAGTGACAGATCATCGCCCGTTAAAGAATTTTGATAATTGGTGTCGTTCAGGATTATGGTAGAAAAATCATCGGAAGAGATTTGTCCGTTTACAAAATCCTGATAAAGCGCAGGCGAATAATTCTGGAATATATTTTCTCTTACCACCGCATCTGCAGGAAAGAAATCATAATAACGGTCTTTGTTACGTGTAATACTCAGCTGGGTATTGAATAAAGAAAGCCGGTGGGAAACAATATCATTTACATTCGCGAAATAATTTAAACCTGCATTAAAACCAATTCTACCAAGACCAATATTATCCTGAACCGAAGCTCCCAGCACAATCGATGAAGTAGGTGAGTAGCGCTTAGGAATCAGCCGCCATGTTTTGAAAGGCATTAACAGTCTGGGAAAATTTAAAGAGGCCTGCGTAGAAATTTCATAGGCCAAACTTCGTTTATCCGGATTCTTGGTATTTACAATAGAACCGAAAATACCAGAAACACTGGTGGTTAAGTTTTCAGCACCGCCGAAGACATTTCTGGTCGTTAAATCAACCGACGGAGAAACCCCGAAGTTGAGAATTTGCGAGTAATTAATATCTGTAGCAATCTTTAAATCGTATTTCGGAAGTGGAGCGAGATAGTAACTTACATCCAGAATACTGTCATTCCCTTTACGTAAAATTTCATCATATTTAATGATGCTGAAATTGTTCATAGAAGAGATATTCCGTTTCGTAAGATCCAGATTGCGCTGCTGATAAACGTCGCCTTTCTTTAAAATAATCGGTCTCCACAGTGCCATTGTTTTGAACTGATCATCCAATTTATAAAAGTTGATTCCTAAAAGGGAATCCTTTACCGTTTCGGTAGAATCTGCAAGTTTTTCTAGCAAATGAACTTTAATATCACCTATCGTGGTTATTTTGTAGCGAGAATCCATAGAATCTTTATGGATATCCATGGTAAGCGGAACGTTTTTCCTGTTTTGAAGCGTATCTGCTGTAAAATAAATTTCTTCGTTGGAATTATTGAATTTGTAATATCCACGGTCTTTCATCAGGTCATTGATCCTTTTCACCTCCTTTTCCAACGTGCTCTGGTCCAGGATTTCTTTGCCTTTTACAAGACTTTTCGTTAAGTCTTCTTCGTAGATATTTCTGATGTTAGGATCGGGAATATTATAGTAGTAATCGCTGATATAGGTAGGATCCTTATGAGTAATCAGATAATTTGCCTGCGCTTTTTTTGCGGCAGAATCCAGATCATGGCTGAATTTTACATCGGCATCCCAATAACCTTTGTACACGAAAAATTTACGGATGGAGTTGGCACTTGTTTCGGTTTTTCCCTGATCCAGGATTACCGGTGCCTGCCCGATATTATGCATGAAACGCTCATAAAACAAACTTTTTCCCACATATTCTGGATGTTCGTATTTAATGAAAAGAGAATCGCGAAGTTTCTGGTTTCTCATTTCGGAGGGATATGTCATGTATTCATTCAGAATCGAATCGTATTTCGGGTTGGTTGCATTATACATCCAAAGCCCGATAGGGAAAAGAAAAAGCTGTTTTTTATTGGGTTTCTGGCTTACATAATTAGGAACTTCATCATCTAAAATCTTTCCGTCCTCGTACCGGTAATTGTTTTTTGTTAACAGATATTCGCCCTCGGGAACTTTTTTTGTCGTGCTGCAGGCGTACAGAAAAAATACAGTAATTGCAGATGCGAAAAATATGTAATACTTTTGAAAATATTTTGATAAATGCTTACGGCTCATAAAATAAAAATTTTACAGTCTTTAGACAAAAAGAAGTTCAGACAAAAATACAATTTGTTTTTGGTTGAAGGCAATAAAACGATTAAAGAAATACCCTCATCACATTATAAAATCAGCGAAATTTACACGGTAAATCCAAATGAATTTTCAGTTGAAAATGTACATATTACTCATGTTTCCCCAACCGAATTAAAAAAAATAAGCTTTCTGCAAAACCCGAAAGATTCGGTAGCGGTCTGCGAACTTAGAGAAGCAAAAACTTTACCGCATTTTTCAACACAGCTCATTCTCGACGGTATTCAGGATCCCGGTAATCTGGGAACGATCATCAGACTGGCCGATTGGTTCGGGATTGAACAGATTATATGCAGCGAAGACACCGTAGATTTTTATAATCCCAAAGTCATTCAGGCAAGCATGGGTTCGTTTCTGCGCGTCAATATTGTTTATGAAGATATTCACGCCTATCTTCAGAATTCTTCTTCAGCCATCATCGGAACCGATATGGACGGAAAAAACCTTTATCAATATTCATTTCCGGAAAAATTCAGTTTGGTTTTGGGAAATGAAGGCAACGGAATACGCCCGAAAACCGAAGAACTTTTAACCGATAAAATTACAATCCCCCGTTTTGGTAAATCCCGTGCTACTGAAAGCCTGAACGTTTCGATGGCGACGGGCATTATTCTGGGACAAATTTTTTCGGAAAAATAAAAAACCGCATTGCGGCTTTTATTAAATCAACTGCTCCAGGCTCGAAGTTGTTCTGTTTCTCTGGTATTCCTCAAGTTTTTTGCGCACGTATTTCAATGCAATGGGTGCGAGATAAATCAGGGCTAGACCTATCGCTTTTTTCTTCCAGCTGGTGTTGTAAAGACTTTTTCTGGCATAATTCCCGACAAAAGTTACGGCACCGATTTTCAGGGCATTTTCTACCAGATTCATACCGGTATCGCTTTTGGCAAAGCCGTAAACGGCGTTTCTGTTGAGTACCGTATCTTTAACGCTGTTGGAAAATTCTTTTACAATCTCGTTGGTATTTAAAGAAATGCTGGTGGCACCATCTGGTTTAATTTCCTCCTTCAGATATTTATCTGTAAAACCGTTGGTGAAGGCGCTTAAGCTTTCCTTTGTATTGTCGAATGTAATTAATTCTTCGATCTCGGTAACTTCTTTTTTAAGTAATTCTTTTTTTCGACGGAGTTCTTCCAGGCTGCTGTATTTGGTTCCCATTATTTAACTGTTTAGTGATTGAATAATTTTGTTGGCTACTGCATTTTTAATCGAATTTCTTGTAAGGAATACAATGATGATGATAAGAAGATAAAATCCTGCCATGATAAGCAAACCATAAGCGTAATTGCCTAAGTAAGAACCGATGAGCAAACCTAACCCGATATTGAGCAATATTAAGAAGAACATGGCCGCCACTGCAGCAATTGCCAAAAAAGTAAAAGTTCCTGCGGTAACCGAAGATTTTTCTGTAGCTTCCATTTTAAGAAGATCCAGTCGCTTTGCAGCATATTCTTTTACAAGGTCTAGCATAATATTATTGTTTAAAGTTGCAAAAAAAGGAACTTAGAATTAAAGTTCCTTTTTATTTTAATGGAATAAAACGGAAGTTCAATTAAGATTTAAGTCCGTCTAATTCATTTTCTACATCTTTTACCACTTCAGTTGTTTTTGCAATTGCTTGGTCTTTGTATTTATCGTAACCTTCTTTAACTGAAGATACTACTTTGTCGGCAGTTTCTTTTACCTGAGAAGAGATATTACCATACTGGTCTCTTACCTTGCCGGAAACATCCTGAAACTGCTCTTTCGCTTTTTCAGAAACTCTACCGTACTGATCAACTGCCTGATCTTTCAGTTCGTTTGCTTTATTCTTGATTTTTTTTCTCGTTTCAGTACCTTCTTCCGGAGCGTAAAGCATTCCCAGAACTAAACCTGCCGCAGCACCTGCAAGTAGACCTGCCAAAACTCCTGCTGCATTATTTCCTTTTTTAGACATTTTAGATAATTTTTAATAGTTAATAATTAATGTTTGATGCTTTTTTTCATCTCACATAAAGTTACAATTTATATACCAATTAAACAAACCCCATTCTTAAAATTATGTTAAAAGTCTTTAATGAAGGAAAGAATGAGGTCGATGGTCTCTTGTTTTGATAAATTTGAATTGTCAATCAGGATTGCGTCGTCAGCTTGTTTCAAAGGGGCTACGCTTCTCTCACTGTCGATTTTGTCACGGGTGATTAAATTATGTCTTACTTCATGCTCCTCACTGGGCATTCCCAATCCCTGCAGTTCCAGAAAACGACGTTTTGTCCGTTCTTCAATACTGGCGGTGAGAAAAAATTTATAATCGGCATTGGGCAGAACAACGGTGCCGATGTCGCGTCCATCCATTATTACACCGCCTTTGGCTGCGATGGAGCGCTGGGTTTCCATTAAAAAATCACGCACTTCCTTTTGGCAGGCAATTAAACTTACCTGTGATGAAACTTCATTTGACCTGATTTCTTTGGAAACGTCTTTACCGTTGAGAAGCAGAACAAGTTCATTCTCAAGTTCCGAAAACTCAAGATGCACTTCTTTTAACTTAGAGAAAAGCAAAGGCAAATCGATTTCACCGGATTCATTAAGACAGTGTTGAAGAGCGAAATAAGTAATTCCCCTATACAGTGCTCCTGTGTCCATATGAACAAGCCCCAACCGCTCTGCAATAACTTTTGATATTGAACTTTTTCCGGTGGACGAATAGCCGTCGATGGCAATAACAGGTTTTCTCATACGGCAAATTTCATCATTTTTTTTGAATTTGCGAAACCGATGATGTGAAGAACAGAAAGTTTTAAATGGAAATTATCGTCGGTTTCCGCCAACTTCAATTAAATCTAAAGTAAGACCGAAGAGGTTTACATTAGATGAGTTGTGATAACGCACATGGGCATAATCAAACCGGAAGGACGAAATTTTAATCCCGAAACCTGCAGAAAGACCTGAAAAGCTTCGCTGGTCGAGCACCGCAAGTTCATTTCCGCGCTTTACATTATACCCAAAACGGATATTGAAAGCCTGTTGCGGAAACAATTCGGCACCAAAAGAAAGGTGATCGGTGATTTTTCTGCTCCAGCTAATTTCCTGACCATTGTTGTTATAATCCTGTGAAATATTCAGTTTCTGTAAATCGTGGGCGGTAATTGTAAGCGCGACTGGAAATTCATCTAAAATTTTGGTATAACCCAAATCTACGCGGAATGCTACATTTTCACGCAACCCATTGTAAGTTTTAAATTGGTACCCGAAATTCCTGAAGACGAGTGCAAGCGTTTCGTTACTCTGTCTGTTATGATATGTTACTCCAGCATTTCCTACAACGGCCATTGAAGTGTAATTGTCGATTCTTGAACTCACGAAACTGGCGCTTCCTGCAATCGTCCAGCCTTCATCGAACTGGTACGCATAACCTAATCCGATTGAAGCATCCATTGCCCCGAATTCACCGTCGATCATAGCGCTTTCATCGGTTCTCGGCATTTTGCCGTAGTCCATGTATCGTGCATTGAGACTTACTAAATGACCTTCTTCCAAATCTTTTACATAACTGATGGTTCCGTATTTAGAATCGGAGAGATACGAAGCGTAGTTCAGCGAAATCATTTCATCCTGTTCAAGATTCATTAAACCGGGATTCACGGCTGCGAAACTTACGTCGTAATCCCGGACCGAAACAGCATCGCCTCCCAAAGCGGCCTGTCTTGCAGACACCGGAATGTTGAGAAACGGGTACACATTTGTTCCTTCCTGAGCTAACAAAATGGTGGTAAAGAGAAGAACCGAAACGGAGATAATTTTTTTCAAATTCGTATTTATGTTTGCAAAAATAATTTTTTTAAAAATTTATCAAAAATATTTCCTGTAAATATAATTCTATTAACGAGATTATTTGCGTTTCCTTATATTTGCAGAGCAAAAAAGAGATAAAATAGAAAAAATGAAATACAAACGAATTCTTCTGAAACTTAGTGGTGAGGCTTTGATGGGAAACCGACAGTACGGAATTGATAATGACCGGCTGAAAGAATATGCTGCTGAAATAAAAAAAGTTGTCGATAAAGGTTGCGAAGTTGCCATTGTTATTGGTGGAGGAAATATTTTTCGTGGTTTGGCAGGAGCTGCTAAAGGAATGGACAGGGTTCAGGGAGATTATATGGGAATGCTGGCAACCGTGATTAACGGGATGGCTTTGCAGGGTGCACTGGAAGATGCAGGAATTTACACCCGCCTTCAGTCTGCGATCGAAATGGACAAAGTGGCAGAACCGTTCATTAAAAGAAAAGCAACAAGACACCTGGAAAAGGGTAGAGTCGTAATTTTCGGGGCTGGAACCGGTAATCCTTATTTTACTACAGATACTGCCGCAACGCTAAGAGCAATTGAAATTGGTGCTGATGTAATTTTGAAAGGAACAAGGGTTGACGGAATTTATGATTCAGATCCGGAAAAAAATGATAATGCCGTAAAATTTAATTCATTAACGTTTGATGAAGTTTTCGAAAAAGGCTTGAAAGTTATGGATATGACTGCCTTTACCTTAAGCCACGAAAATAAATTACCGATTATTGTTTTCGACATGAACAAAGAAGGAAATCTATTGAAAATTGTGGAAGGTGAAAATATCGGAACACTTGTAAATATATAAATCAAAATTTTAAAAATAATCCAGACCGATTTCCAGATTAATGAAGGGAAAACATTCTGGAATAAAAAACTGAAAACAAACACGTTATGGAAGATTTAGAAATGATTATTGATATGGTGAAGCAGGAAATGGATGCGGCGATGAAGCATCTTGACCATGCTTTTCAAAAAATCAGAGCAGGCCGTGCATCCACAACAATGGTGCAGGATGTGATGGTGGAGTATTACGGCGCACCAACTCCCATTAACCAGGTTGCCAATGTAATGGTGCCCGATGCGATGACGATTTCCATTCAACCTTGGGACAGAACAGCTATTGGAGCTATTGAAAAAGCCATTATCAACTCAAATCTTGGTTTTGCACCCATGAATAATGGTGAAAACATCATCCTGAATGTGCCTCCTTTAACAGAAGAAAGAAGACGAGAACTTGCAAAATTGGCGAAAGCGGAGACAGAATCAACCAAGATTACTATTCGTAATGCGAGACAGGATGGGATGAAAGAACTTAAAAAGCTTGATGGCGTATCAGAAGATCTTATTAAAGATGCTGAAGAAAAAATTCAGTTGGTGACTGATAAATATGTCAAAATGTGCGACGAACATTTAAAAGTTAAAGAAGCGGAAATTATGAAAGTATAATGCTTCCTGTAAAAATATAAAAGCCCTGAATTTTCAGGGCTTTTTGTTTTAATATTAACTATGGTTTTTCTCTGCAAAACTGAAAATACTTCCCAGCTTGATTTTCGAATAACCGTAAGACTTTATCTTGGAGGAATTAATCATTGCCTTCGCCAGAACCTCTGTCGGTAAAGGTTTCTGTTGGGTCAGAACTCCGAATTTATTGGCAAATTTTATAATTTTTCCACCCAGAACTTCCCCGGTTCTTTCTGAATCTTTTCTTTCGAGCATTCCTGGCTGGAAAATCGTTAACTTATTAAAATGTAAATCTTTAATACTTTGCTCAAGTTCACCCTTCATGCGCGAATAGAAAATTTTAGATTTTGGGTTTGCTCCATAGGATGAAACCAGAATATAATCTTCCACTTCGTTTTCTTTCGCGGCTTTTGCAAAATTGTACTGATAATCGTAATCTACTTTTCGCTGGGCTTCTTTGCTACCTGCGGCTTTCAGTGTTGTTCCAAGGCAGGAAAAAGCGACATCTCCTTTTACTAAATCTTTCCACTCCTCAGGTTTATCGAAGTTTACGATATGCGTTTTAAGTTTAGAATTTTCAACAGCTAAAGGTCGCCGCACGAAGACATTTACTTCATCGTAACCTTTATCTGTAAGTAATTGGCTCACCAAATCTTTCCCCGTTGCGCCGGTTGCGCCGATAACAAGTGCCTTCATATTTTTATTATAAGTGATAGCTAATTATAAATGAGTACTATTTTGCATTCTTAAAATTACTAAATTTGATCGAATTCTTACTCAAAAATATGGATGCCAACGAAATTCTGGATTACTGTCTTGCCAAAAAAGGAGTCGAAGAAACTTTTCCCTTTGATAAAGAAACTTTGGTGATGAAAGTGGGAGGGAAGATGTTTTTACTGATGTCTTTAGAAACACAACCTCTTAGTATTGCTGTAAAAACCGATCCGGAGTGGAGCGCAGAACTCCGCGAAAAATATCCTCAGATAGCCGGAGCTTATCACATGAACAAAACGCACTGGAATTCGGTGATGTGTGAAGGTTTGAAACGTGAGCTCATTATGAAATTAATCGATTCTTCGTACGAATTGATTTTTGAATCCCTGACGAAAAAAATGAAGGAAGAAGTTTTGAGTGCTTAGAAATTGAAATTCTCGGTGAGTCGTTTGTCTTCTTCAAGTCTTTCAATAAGCTCTTGCAAGCCATCGAATTTTATTTCTTCATGAAGGAAATCACGGAAATTCACAGAAATCTGTTCACCGTAAATATTACCGTCAAAATCCAGAATATAAACTTCTACCGAAAGTAATTTTCCCTCAACCGTAGGGTTGGTGCCAATGCTCAGCATTCCTTTATGCTGTTTGTTTTGCACAAAAACATCAACGATATAAGCTCCTTTTTTAGGTAAAAATTTGATCGGATTAACCCAAATATTTGCGGTTGGGTAACCAATTGTTCTGCCCAGTTTCTTCCCATGAACCACTTCTCCCGAAACGGAATAATGATACCCCAACATTTCATTCGCTGCAGTGATATCAGCATTCATCAGCGCATTTCTGATCTGCGTTGAGCTGATATGTCGGTCCTGAAAATCTACAGCTTCAACCTGCACTACATCAAAACCTAATTCAGAAGACATTTTTTGAAGCAGATTGAAATCTCCGGATCTGTTTTTCCCGAAAGTATGATCATGACCGATAATTAAATGCTTCACGTTCAGTTTTTCAACAAGGATCTGTTTCACAAATTCTGCGCCTGTCAAATTCCGGAACGCTTCATCAAATTCTTTAAGAAAAAGATGCTGTACGTTGTTTTTTTCGAGTAGATAAGTTTTTTCTTCAATCGTATTCAGCAGTTTTAAATCATCATTTGGATTGAAAACTGTTCTCGGATGAGGCCAAAAGGTAAGAATTGCCGATTCCAGATCTTTGTTTTGGGCCGCGATATTCAGATTTTTTATGATCGTTTGATGCCCGCGGTGAACCCCGTCAAACATTCCGATGGAAAGCGCCAGGGGAGTTTTTGGGGAATAATCTTGAAGATTTTTGATGATTTTCAAAAGAAGATTTTTTGATGGTGCAAATATGATAAAAATCTTCTTTTAAAGCAATTGCAGATTTGGGAACTTTCATTATATTTGCACTCAAGAAAAAATTAGCAATGGCAAACCAAATTAAAGGAAAAATTTCTCAAATTATCGGTCCGGTAATCGACGTAATTTTCGCAGATGCAACAGAGCTTCCGAAAATCTATGACGCACTGGAAATCACTAAAACTGATGGTAACAAGGTAATTCTTGAAGTAGAACAGCATATTGGCGAAGATTCTGTAAGATGTATCGCAATGGATGCAACCGACGGGCTTCAGAGAGGCCAGGAGGTAGTTTCACAAGGCAGACAAATCACAATGCCTACAGGAGAGGGTGTTTACGGACGTCTCTTCAATGTTGTAGGTGATGCTATTGACGGGATTCAGGAAGTTTCTAAAGAAACCGGCGGTTTACCAATTCACAGAGAAGCACCAAAATTTGATCAGCTTTCCACTTCTGCAGAAATTCTTTTTACAGGAATTAAAGTAATCGACCTTGTAGAGCCTTACGCGAAAGGGGGTAAAATTGGTTTGTTCGGTGGTGCAGGTGTTGGTAAAACAGTACTCATCCAGGAATTGATTAACAATATTGCAAAAGGTCACGGTGGTCTTTCGGTTTTTGCCGGTGTAGGTGAAAGAACCAGAGAAGGAAACGACCTTTTGAGAGAGATGCTGGAATCTGGCATTATTAAATATGGTGATGAATTCATGCACTCTATGGAAAATGGAGGTTGGGATTTATCCAAAGTTGATATGGAAGAAATGAAAGACTCTAAATGTACTTTCGTTT
>Ga0308157_10001508_pt1 | contig 47000 bp, 30 predicted proteins | sample PhyBR1_FD_201035 | JGI IMG/M metagenome (GOLD analysis project Ga0308157, IMG submission 201035) | Phyllosphere microbial communities from UC Gill Tract Community Farm, Albany, California, United States - DLSLB.R1 | ecosystem: Host-associated > Plants > Phyllosphere > Unclassified | place: USA... | reverse complement strand
TAGTCTATTACGATTTCAGGCAATAATAATTTGAGAATATCAACAAAGGAATCTTGCATTTCTGTATAATTTAGAATACAAAAATCAATATTTTAATATTTCCCCACAACAATATGTTTTGATCCTAGTTCTTCCATCTTTTCTTCAAAAAACAAATGCATTATGTGCTTTGATTTCAATTTTAAGTTGTGTACTTTAGGAGTTAATTAGAGATTTTGTATTTCTAATTTTTGAATATTTATAAACTAACAACTCTTAAATTTATGGGAACATTTTTGATTAGTAAAAGAAAGAATGATGAATTTCAATTTGTATTGAAGGCAGGAAATGGGCAAGTCATCTTGGCTAGTGAAGGTTATTCAACTAAAGCAGCCTGCGATAATGGAATTGAATCGGTTAGAAAAAATTCACAAGATGATAATCGATTTGATAAATTAGAAGCTAAAAACGGAAAGCTTTATTTTAATTTAAAAGCTACTAATGGTCAAATTATCGGTAATAGCGAAATGTATGAATCAGCTGCTGCGAGGGATAATGGAATCGAGTCTGTTAAGAAAAATGCTCCAGACGCTGATGTTAAAGAGGATTTGTAAAAGAAATATTGTTTAGTATTGAAAGCTTCGAACTTATTCGGAGCTTTTTTTGTGGAATGCATTTTGGCTTGTTTATTATAAAAATTTTGATTCTTTTTTAAATGAAATTGTGAATGTCGTTCCTTCGTTAATTTTACTCTCGACATCAATTTTGCCACCTAAACTCGTGATATGATTGTTGACTAAATAAAGCCCAATTCCTTTGCTGTCTATGTGGTTGTTGAACTTTTGGTGCAAACCAAATATTTTGTCCTTTACATGTTTCATATCAAAGCCAATTCCTTTGTCTGAAAAAATTAATTGATTTATGCCATTCGTTTTTTTTGAGTAAATGGAGATAATTGGTGTACTTCCTGGTATGGCGTATTTTATTGAATTGGTTATTAAATTTAAAAATATGCTTTCTAAATAGGTTTTGTTGAAATTAACTTTTTCGAGTTTCGAAAAATCAACTTTGATGATTGTTTTAGAGTTTTGAATTAAAGAACTTATAGAACTAATAACTGTATTTAGCGATGTTGCAAAATCGATTTCTTCAATTTGAGCTTCAGCTTTATCTTCAAGAATTAAAATATCGACATAATTATTCAAGGTCTCTTTTAGAGTTTCGGTTGCAGATTGTAACATTTCGATAAATTGCAGTGTCTCAGGATCTTCAATTTTAGAAAAATCCAGAAGAGAAAAAATAGAAAGTAGATTATTTACCGGTGATCTTAAATCATGCGAATTAGTATAGTTTAATTTTTTGAGAGCATTATTGATTTTGGTAAACTTTGTGAGTAATAGATTTCTTTCCGCTTCTATTTTTTTGGTGTGCGTAATGTTTTTGGCAATAGCATAAACTAATTTTTCTTCAGGTACAGGCATAGATGTCCAAGAGAGCCATACAATCTCACCGCTTTTAGTTACATATCTATTTTCGAAATTAAAAAGTGGGTTGTTTTTGTGTAATTCACTCCTTACTTTCGAAGTAGGGTTTTGGTCTTCAATATAAACAAAATCATTTATGGGTTTTGAAAAAAGCTCTTCATTTGTAAATCCCAATAATTGAGAAACTGCAGGATTAATTTTTTTGAAAAAACCATCAAATCCCGCTATACACAATAAATCAGCTGATAACTCGAAAAAATTTTCGAATAAGTATTTGTTGTTCGAATTAGGAATTGAATTATGATTTTCAGTCATTCTGTAATTAAGTAATAATTAGTTTTTGGTATTTGGGAAGAAGACTTAATATGGTATTGTTAAGATGAGCTCCAAATATATTGATTGTTTTGATTGCATAAACATTATTTTAGAATAATGATAAAAAAAAGGAGCTTTAAATTTCTTTAAAACTCCTTTTTGTAAGGTTTATTTTTGAATTGGTTTGTCAACCACAATTCTTTCTGGTCTGTTGGCTAAATCCCAAGCAATTGCAAATGCTAATTGAGCTCTTTTTGCCAAAGCATCAAATTCTATTTTGTCAACTTCATCAGATTTTTGGTGGTAGTCGGCGTGAACTCCGTTGAATAAAAATACGGCAGGAATACCGAATTTAGCAAAATTATAATGATCAGAACGCTCATAAAAATGATTTGGATCTTTTGGATCGTTGAATTTGAAATCCAAGTCTAGCTTGGTGTATTTGTCGTTTTGTGCAACTGTAATGTTATGCAAATCGCTAGATAATCGATCAGCGCCAATTACATATACATAATTGTTGGTGTTTGGATGGTCGAAATCACGGCGGCCAATCATGTCGATGTTGATATCGGCTACCGTATTTGCGATAGGGAACAACGGATGTTCAGAGTAAAAACGAGATCCGTGTAAACCGTGTTCTTCACCAGTTACATGAAGAAAAAGTATAGAACGTTTTGGATCGTGACCTTCTTTTTTTGCTTTTTGAAAAGCCTCAGCAATTTGTAGAACAGCCACTGTACCAGAACCATCATCATCGGCACCATTATACACTTCGCCACCTTTTATGCCTACATGGTCGTAATGCGCTGAGATTACTAAAACTTCGTTTGGTTTTTCAGAGCCTTCAATATATGCCCAAATATTTTCAGAATCGGGTAATGTTCCATATCTGGCATTCATGAAAGATGCCGGTACAGATTGGTAATAGCTGCTAGCACCTTTTGGAAAAGGTATTCCGCTTTTTTTGTATTGTTCGATAAGGTAATTGCCGGCTTTTTTTTGCCCTTTTGATCCAGTGTCACGACCTTCCATTTCATCGGAAGCTACGATTGTGAGCTTGGTTTTTAATTTTTCGGCTGTAATAGTGTTCATGAACTTGGTTGGATTATCATTGTTAACAGCTTTTTTTTGGGCAAAAGAAGTTAGTGTTATGATAAACACAAGGAGAGTTAGGGCTTTTTTCATGTACTGATATGGTGTTTAATTAATTGTGTTGTTTTAAAAGTTTGAAACCCTTGAAGGAATTTTTAATTAGTTGATTTTGTCTTTATATTGCACCATTTTTAATTGGCTAAATGCGTGAATCGTAATTAAAAACATTTCTAAAGCTACTTATTTTAAGTTTTCAGATTTTTATTTTTTACAAATATCTGAATAAATAATTGATATAAAAAAACCTTGAAAAAAAGACTTTTCAAGGTTTTTTTAGTGTTGAAAATTAGGTAATTGACAATTTAATTTTTTGCAGCTTAGCAATTCAGAAACTTAGCTGCTTCACTTATAAACTGATATTTCTTTTGAAAGCACAACCCAACTCTATTAAAGATTCTGTTTTTGAAATTCCTGGAATCGAATCGATTTTTTCATAAAGTAATCTTCTCATATGTTCGTGGTCTTTGGCTATCATTTTAATATAAAGAGTATAAGAACCTGCGATATAATAACATTCGGTGATTTCAGGAATCAGTTTTAGCGCTTCGATAACATTGGCAGAGTCTTGGTCTTTTTTTAAAGTAATTCCAGTGAAAGTTGCCCAGTCATAACCTATTTTTTTTTCATTCAAAATAGGTTTGATTCCAGATATAATATTTTGTTCTATTAAGCGATTGACGCGCTGATGCACCATCGTATTTGAAATCTTCAAATTAGTAGCTATTGCAGAAAAAGCCATTCTTCCATCTTTTTCCAATTCTTTTATGATATTGATGTCAAATTCATCTAATAGATCCATATTCTGCTTTTTTAAAGTTAAAATCACTTTTTTTCGGGATAAAAGTAATTGTTTTTTATTTGTTTTTCTTGTTGAGTATCTTTTGAGGAGTTAAAATAACAACATGACTTATTTTTGTTATAAATAAATTATAATTTTCTTAAAATAGGGGTGATAAAAGTCAAATTTAGCTTTTTATTTGCTTGATAAAAAACATTTATTACTTTTGTATGAAGGTTTTAACAAAATTTATATATCATGGCACATACAGCACAAGGAGCTTCTTTGAAATCAGAAGTTTTAATTGAAAAAGAGAATAAATACGGCGCACACAATTATCATCCACTGCCAGTTGTTTTGGAAAAAGGAGAAGGTGTTTTTGTATGGGATGTTGATGGAAAAAGGTATTTTGATTTTCTTTCTGCGTATTCTGCTGTAAACCAAGGTCATTGTCATCCTAAAATTGTAAGTGCAATGGTAGAACAAGCTCAAAAATTGACTTTGACTTCTCGTGCGTTTTATAATGATCAGTTAGGGAATTATGAAGAGTATGTGACCAAGTATTTTGGTTTTGATAAAGTTTTACCAATGAACACTGGTGCCGAAGCTGTAGAAACGGCTTTGAAACTATGTAGAAAATGGTCTTATGAAGTAAAAGGAATTCCTGAAAATCAAGCGCAGGTTATTGTTTGTGAAGGTAATTTTCATGGTAGAACCACGACGATTATTTCGTTTTCAAATGATGAAAGTGCTCGAAAAAGCTTCGGCCCTTTTACCGAAGGATTTATAAAAATACCTTATGATGATATTGATGCTTTAGAAAAAGTTTTGAAATCATCAACTAATATAGCTGGATTTTTGGTAGAACCCATTCAGGGAGAAGCGGGAGTTTATGTTCCTAGCGAGGGATATTTAGCGAAGGCCAAAGCACTTTGTGAAGCGCATAACGTGTTGTTTATAGCAGATGAGGTTCAGACAGGAATTGCCAGAACTGGTAAGTTATTAGCGGTTCATCATGAAAATGTGCAACCAGATATTTTGATTTTGGGAAAAGCTATTTCTGGCGGCGTTTATCCAGTATCGGCAGTTTTGGCTAACAATGCAATTATGGACGTCATTAAACCGGGGCAACATGGATCTACTTTTGGAGGAAATCCAATTGCGGCTGCGGTCGCTGTTGCTGCACTTGAAGTGGTTCGTGAAGAAAATTTATCCGAAAACGCTCAAAAACTAGGTTTGATTTTGCGAAAAGGTCTTAACGAAATTGCAGCCCGTAATCCGTTAATTGAATTGGTTCGCGGAAAAGGATTACTGAATGCCATTGTAATTAATTGCGGAGAAGATTCAGATTTGGCTTGGGACATTTGCCTTCGTTTTAGAGACTATGGGTTGTTGGCAAAACCAACCCACGGTAACAAAATTCGTTTTGCGCCACCTTTGGTAATTACCGAAGCTCAAATCCAAGAATGTCTTGTTATCATTGAAAAAGCTTTGAACGATTTTAAATAATTGATTTAGATTTTTATCCAATTTTATATAAAAGAGCCTTAGAGTTTTATACTTTTAAGGCTCTTTTTTATTGAAATAATTATTTATATGATTTAGTTTAAGAATATTTTTTTTGGCGTAAGTTTTCAGGAAGACTTCAATGCAAAGTTTCAATGCAAAGTTTCAATGCAAACTTGTCATTCTGAGGAACGAAGAATCTCCGTAAGTAGCTCGACAATCTTAATCGACAAGTACATCAAAAGTATTTCAATTTATTATTGTATGTGAAATACTGTGCTGAGATTCTTCGTTCCTCAGAATGACAAGATTGAGGAACGAAGAATCTCCGTAAGTAGCTCGACAATCTTAATCGACAAGTACATTAAAAGTATTTCAATTTATTATTGTATGTGAAATACTGTGCTGAGATTCTTCGTTCCTCAGAATGACAAGATTGAGGAATATGTTTTCAAATAATTTTAAAAAAGATTTAAATTTAAGAATCAATATTAGAAAAAAGTACTTATATTTGTATAAGTATAAATACTTAGTTTTTTAAAAAGTTGAATCTTTAATACTTTGAATCATGAAACCAACAAGCAAACCAAAATTGACGATAGTAGGGGCAGGGCCTGGAGATGTTGAATTGATTACCCTAAAAGCAATTAAAGCATTAGAAAGTGCTAATGTTGTGTTGTATGATGCCTTGGTAAACGAAGAATTATTACAATATGCCACTCAGGCTGAAATCATATTTGTAGGCAAACGAATAGGATGCCACGCTTATAGTCAGGATCAAATTAATGATTTGATTGTGTCCATGGCAAAAAAACATGGACATGTAGTACGCTTAAAAGGAGGTGATCCTTTCGTTTTTGGCAGAGGAAGTGAAGAAATCGATTTTGCACAGCAATTTGGAATAGAAACTGCTATTGTTCCTGGTATATCTTCGGCGTTGGGGGTTCCAGCTTCGAATGGAATTAGTTTGACACAAAGAAAAGTATCTGAAAGTTTTTGGGTAATTACAGGGACAACGTCTGATCATAAGTTATCTAAAGATGTTGCTTTGGCTTCACAATCTTCGGCTACGGTTATTATTTTGATGGGGATGAATAAGCTTGACGAGATTGTTGCTTTGTATCAAAATAATAGAACTGATGACTTGCCAGTTGCGATTATCCAAAATGGAACTCAAACCACACAGAAAAAAGTTATTGGAAATATTAGCAGCATCACAGCTTTGGCAGCCGAACATCAATTGGCTTCTCCAGCGATTATTGTTATTGGTGAGGTTGTGAAAAATGCTTCAAAACTAACTTCATATATAGAGGAAGAGTTGACTTTTGATTCTTTTTTGGAAGAAGAATTTATTTTGCAAAATCTAAATGAAGTGATATGATTAAGATAAAATATTTTGGAGCTCTGGTGGCAAGAACCAAACGCCGAGGAGAAAAAATCTATTTTTCAGATTTGCGATTGAGTCAGTTGCTAGTTGAGTTAGAACGCAAATACGAATTGAATCAATTTCCTTTTAGTGTAGCCGTTAATCAAAAAATAATGGATAGATTCTCGAATCTAATTTTAAAAAGTGACGATGTAGTTGCTTTGTTGCCTGCTTATATTGGAGAGTAATTTTGTTTTTTGAAGTATTCCTAAAAATTAAAACCTTTCTGCTGTTTTTTTAATTAAAATCACTTGCAATAGTTGTTGTTTTTCGAATAATTAACATACTTTTGAAATAACTAATTTATTATTTATAAAAGTAAAATATGAGGAAAACTATTGTAAGCTTTGTTGTTTTGGGTTTGTGTTTCAGTGTTCAAGGACAGTCTCTGGACAAAATAATCACTACTAATGAAGTAAGCCGAATTGAAAAAGTACTTTCTGCAGATGATATGCAGGGGAGAAGAACGTTTACTCGAGGTATTGATATCGCATCAGTTTTTATAGAATCTGAATTTAAAAAAGCTGGATTAAAACCTTTTGCGGGTGCTACTGATTTCAGGCAAAACTTTGCAATGACAGAATCTAAAGCTGTTTCTTCTAAAATCATTATCAATGGAAAAGAAATTGACAACAAACAGGTAGTCACTTTCTCGTACCTGCCTCAAGTTTCTTTGACTGAGAAAAGTGATATTACTGTTGTTTCCATCAAAAAAGGAGATAATTTGGGTAAAAAATTCAATGAATTTTACAATAGTTCTAAAAGTTATTTGGTACTTGTCGATGAATCATTTAATAAAGTGTTACCTAATATTCAGCATATTGATAGAATTATAGCAAATCCTGGAAGCAACACTATCTTATTTGTTTTTGGTGTTTCGGAAGCAAATACTTTTTCGATTGAATTAACGAATACAATTTCCAGAAACGGATTGAATAATGTGGTGGGAGTATTACCAGGCAAAAGCAAACCAGATGAATATGTTATTTTTTCGGCTCACTACGACCATCTTGGAGTAGGCTCGCCAGAAGAAGGAATGCCGCATGCAGCCAATGATTCTATTTATAATGGAGCCAATGATGATGCAGCTGGATGTACAGCTGTAATTCTGTTGGCTAATTATTTTAAGAAATTAAACAACAACGAAAGAACCATTATTTTTACCACTTTTGTAGCCGAAGAGTTGGGAGGTTTTGGAGCCAAATATTTCTCTAAACAACTTCAGGCGGATAAAGTGATCGCTATGTTCAATTTGGAAATGATTGGTACAGAATCGAAATGGGGAAAAAACTCTGCCTATATTACAGGATTTGAAAAATCTGATTTTGGTAAAATTTTGCAGAAGAATTTAGAGAAAACGAATTTCAAGTTTTATCCTGATCCATATCCTGAACAGCAATTGTTTTACCGTTCTGATAACGCTACATTGGCAAAATTGGGAGTTCCGGCGCATACAATTTCGACCTCAAAAATGGATAATGAAGCGACTTATCATACAGCCGATGATGAATTTGAGTCATTGGATATTCCTAATATGACCGAAATTATTAAAGCAATCGCTTTGAGTTCTTCTACAATTATAAGTGGGAAAGATACCCCTTCAAGAGTTGATTCGAGTCAGTTAAGATAGTTAGAGTGCGTAACTGATTGCGATTTCGTAAAGCAGTACAAAGTAAATGAAGAGATTCATGAAGTTTAAAATTTTTAAAACTTTGTGGATCTCTTTTTTTGTGAATAGCTGTGAAATAGGACTATTTCTTCCAAAAATTATTGAGTTGATGCAATTCTTACGTTTTTTGTAAAAGATTTATGTTGTTTTGACTGCGTAAAGGATGGAAGTGAAAATCCTTTTATGTAACGGAGTGGAATAAAAGATTGTAGCGGACAGCCTGACCTTGTTGCTGCTCTAAAAGTGATATTTGGACTGAAAGCTGTGCAACAAGGGTACGCCCAAATTTTAAAAATATTGGTTTTTCAACTTTTGATCCATAAAAAATATGTCCAGGCAATGAACAAAATTTGCAGCGGGATCCTGAACCACAAATAGCGTAATCCGTTTCCGTTGAAAGTCGCTTTTTGGTAGTCAACGTTTTTGATGGCCGCATAAATGTTGGCGGGAAGTATTATTATAAAAAAGAGGATTAAGAACAAGGCTGTAATGGTTTTGAAATCAGGGATAAAAAGGCCAATAGCTGCTGCTATTTCAATGATTCCGGTTAGATAAATGATTTTTATTTTGAACGGGATGAAATCAGGCAGCATCATTGCCATGCCATTCGTGAAAGCAAAGTGCGCCATTGCGGTAAAAACCAACATGACCGACATGGCTATTCTTGCTGATAAAGTGATTTCAAAATTACCTGAAACAAGTTTTGTAGTTAACAGCGAAAGTATAAATGAAAAAAGCAAAACAAATAATGGTTTCATCTCTTTTGGTGTAAAGTTTAGTTTTAATCAAAACAGTATCCCTAAGTTAAGAAACTATTTTTACATAATCCTCAATTCTTTATTGGTCTCAAATAAAGTTTACAACTATGCACTTTGAGAGCATTTGCGCTTTAGCTTCAAAAAAGTTTTTTTGCCACAGATTAATAGGATTTAAAAGGATTTTTAATCAGTGAGAATCATTTTAATCTGTGGCGATTTTTTTTTAGCAATTCAACTTTGCAAACTTTCAGTCTGCCAAACCAAATCTATGGATTTTCAGTCCATAGTGGTTTATTGGTCTCAAATAAAGTTTACAACTATACACTGTGAGTGCATTTCGCTTTAGCTTCTAAAAAGTTTTTTTGCCACAGATTAATAGGATTTAAAAGGATTTTTAATCAGTGAGAATTATTTTAATCTGTGGTGATTTTTTTTAGCAATTCAACCTTGAAGACTTTCAGTCTGGCAAACCAAATCTATGGATTTTCAGTCCATAGTGGTTTATTGGTCTCAAATAAAGTTTACAACTATGCACTTTGAGAGCATTTGCGCTTTAGCTTCTAAAAAGTTTTTTTGCCACAGATTAATAGGATTTAAAAGGATTTTTAATCAGTGAGAATCATTTTAATCTGTGGTGATTTTTTTAGCAATTCAACCTTGCAGACTTTCAGTCTGGTAAACCAAATCTATGGATTTTCAGCCCATAGTGGTTTAGTTATGAATTTATTTGAAGAGAAAGGTTTAACCAATAAATTTTCTTTTGTAATGAAGTTGAATAAGTCCTGTGTCGAAAGCTTTTGTATGTATAAGTTCCAGTTGTTGTTCAGGTCTGCCGTCTTGGAAAAGTCTGGTTCCGCTTCCAAGGAGAACAGGTACAACCGAAATGATAAATTCGTCAATGAGGTCGTTTTTCAAAAGTTCGTTGATTATTTCGGCTCCACCATCGCAATAAATATTCTTTCCGTTTTCGTTTTTTAGCCGTTCTACAAGTTCGGTTAAATTTCCTGTGTAAAAAGTGGTCTTGCCGATGCATGGTTTTTCCGTTCTTGTGATTACATATACGTTTCTGTCGCCGTTGTCGTAATGTGAAGAACCAATTTCTTTCCGTACCCAATCATAGGTTTTTCTGCCAAGAATTATAGTATCGATAGTTGAGGTAAAATCCATATAACCGTAATCTTCTCCTTCTTTTTCTACTAATTTTAAAAAGCTAAGATCGTCATTAGGTTTGGCGATATAACCGTCCAAACTTGTGGCTATATAGATTGATAATTTCCTCATTATGCTTTATGGTTTTTATATTTTTTGTGTTTGATTACTCGAAGTCGCTTGGTTCCCATAACTCGATTTTATTTCCTTCAAGATCTACAATGTGAACAAATTTACCATAATCATAGGTTTCTATTTCGTCAACGATTGTTACTCCTTCTTTTTTCAATTGTGCTACAAGTTCTTCTAAATTTTCGACTCTATAATTAATCATGAATTCTTTTTTAGAGGGCTCAAAATAAGGTGTTGTTTCTTCGAATGGACTCCATTGTGTAGCTCCTTTTTTGTTGGGTGCATTTTCTTCACGCCACTCAAATGTTGCTCCGTATTCGTTGGTGTCTAGTCCTAGATGTGTTTTGTACCACTCTCTGACTGCATTCGGGTCTTTGCATTTGAAAAAGACTCCGCCAATTCCTGTTACTCTTTTCATTGTTGTTGATTTTGGATTGTTATCTGTAAAATATTAAAAAAATGATTTATTTAAAGGTATCAAATTAATAGTAAGGATACAAAAAACAATTATTATCTAACTTAACGGCAAGGTTCGCAAAGAAAGAATATTTGTTGTTACAAAAAAAAACGCAATGAACGAATAGCTTTGCGTTCATTGCGGTAATTAACTATTTGTTGGATTTTTTACTTTCTATAAATCGTTGTCGGTGCAGATTGAGCTTTGGAATAAATCGTAACATCTGCAATAGTTACTCTATCAGGAGCGTTGATGGTGTAAAATATCAAATCGGCTATATCTTCTGGCTGCAAAGCTTCGTAACCTTCATATACTTTTTGGGCTTTTTCTTTGTCTCCTTTAAATCTAACTTCGGAAAATTCTGTAGCTACAGCCCCCGGTGCAATATTGGTTATTTTAATACCGTGTTCGGTTAGATCCAATCTCATTCCTTCACTTATTGCTTCAACAGCTTTTTTGGAAGCGCAATAAACGGTTCCGTTAGCATACGTTTGTTTTCCTGCAGTCGAACTCAAATTGATGATGTGACCTTTTTTTCTTTCTACCATTTGAGGAATTACAGCTTTTGAAACGTATAATAATCCTTTTACGTTTCCGTCAATCATGGCATCCCAATCATTAATATCGCCATTGTCAATAGTAGAAAGCCCATGAGCGTTACCAGCGCTATTTACCAAAATGTCAATGTTTTTCCATTCTTCCGGCAAAGAATTAAGTTGAAGTTCCACTTCCTTTCTGTCACGAACATCAAATAGCAAAGTACGAATTTGTACTGTTTTTGATAACGCATTTTTTAATTCTTCGAGTTTTTCAGAACGGCGTCCGCATAGTATTAAATTATATCCGTTTTCAGCAAATTTAATTGCTGTGGCTTTTCCTATTCCTGAAGTGGCACCTGTTATTAAAGCAATTCTTGTCATTTTATTTATATATTATTTTAAAAAAAGAGTTTCGTTTTTAATGACTCTGTTTTGTGATTTTAAGATTGTTTTTTAATCTTGCAAAGATAAGGTGTGTAATATTAAAATGTGTTTTTTGAGAGGTGTAAATTAAAGTTTATGTCTTAAAAAAAAAACAAGGTTCACAAAACTAAACTTTGCAAACCTTGCGGTTGTTTTTTTAAGTATTATCACTAGTTGATTGCTATTATTTTTTAGGTTTTTCATCTAGGAACTTTTCAATCATTGGAATGACAAGTTCACTTTCTTTAAAGTCGGGTTTTAAGGTTGTAATTTCACCAATGTATTCTCCGTGTCCGCCAGGAATTATGGCTAATTCTGAGTTGGCCATTTGTCTATGCAATTCTAGGGCGTGTTCAGGAGTGATTATATCTTTATCTCCAATAATGATCAAAGTTGGAACTTTTATCGCTTTAATTTGCTCATCTGGAATGTCTTTGAAATTTATCATTCTCTTCGAATCTCTGTCGTGCATTACTTGTAAACCATTGGGATCCGCTGCTACTTTTTTATACCCTTCTTTCAGTTGTTCGGGCATATTTTCTAAGTTCCCTTTTGACATGAAATCCCAAAACCAATCGGGAACTCCATTGCGTTTGGCAAGTGCAGAACCTAATATTATTTTGTTCACTATTTCAGGGTGGCGAATAGCAATTTGCAAAGTTGTTGTCCCACCGTTACTAAAGCCAAAAAAGTCAGCTTTATTAATTTTTAAATTTTTCAGAAGTGTAGCCACATCGTCTGCATCTTGTTCGAATGAAGAATCTTGATTGCGGTCGTTTGTTCTCCCGTGTGCTTGTAATTCAACCGCGATTATTTTTCTGTTTTTAGCAAGCAATGGAATGGCTTTTTCAAAATTGGTCTGAATAGTAGAGCCACCCCCATGAATTAAAACCAATGGTTTTCCTTGACCGTAAATTTCGTAATACATTTTAATTCCGTTCACTTCTGAATATCCGTTTTCCATTTTTATTTCTTTTGTTGCTGAAGTTGTTGTGTTATTTTCTATACCTTTTTTGTTTTGATTACAGGCTGTCAAAGTCAAAATTGTCACGACGAGATATGTGGTTATTCTTTTCATTTTGATGTTGTTTATTATCATTAATTCCACGGATTTCTTAAACTTTCTCAACTATTGTAAAAGAAATTAATACATTGTTTCCTATTGATTTTACTCAATCAAACAAACATGAATCATCAAGAGTACGATGTGAAGCAGATAAAATTATCATGATCACAAAGTGTAGTTATGGGCTAAGTTACGGATTTTGAGGAAGTTTTGAAAAGGATTTAGTGATTCTGACAAATAAGGAATCTCAGCAAGAATTTTAGAAATGCTAATAAAATATTAAGGATTTAATGTTTACCTACTGTGCGAGAAGGATGGGAGCAATCCGCCATAGCGGAGCGTACAGCCTGACAGCATCCTGATACAAAGGCGTATTTGTACAAAGAAGATTTATCTTTTTATCGGGATGGTGGCTCGCCCAAAGTATTTAGCGGACTGCTATACGGCAGTTTATTGGTTTCAAATAAAGTTTAAAACTATGCACTTTGAGTGCATTTCGCTTTAGCTTCTAAAAAGGTTTTTTGCCACAGATTAATAGGATTTAAAAGGATTTTTAATCAGTGAGAATTATTTTAATCCGTGGTGTTTTTTTTTAGCAATTCAACCTTGCAGACTTTCAGTCTGCCGAACCAAATCTATGGACTTTCATCCATAGTGGTTTAGTTAATGGAATGAAACCGTTTTTGTGAAGAAAATTGGTTAGTGGGTGCTAATGTGTTGTATATGAGTAATGTGTGATTTATGTTAGCATTTGAAAGTATGTTTTGAAGCTGTTGGTTTTTTTATTTTGAATCTTTAAGTAATTGGTATAATTTTTTTTAAATTGTATTGATTTTTTATCATTACGCTTTTTTGCAGTATAGTTTTATTGTATTTTTTGTTAAAATAAGGTTGCAATTTAACAGGTGTGTACAGGACACTTATTTTATTTAGACATTTTATATTAGTTCCGACATTAAAATTGTAGTTTTATATATAATGATGATTGTAATGAATTGGTTTTTAGTATTTTGGTAATTTTCGATCAAAAATAAAATGTATTTATTACACTTAATATTGTCTCTTTTTTCAAATTATGAGTAAAGTTAAAGGGAAATAAAAAGAAACAATTTTAATTTCAGTAGTTAAATTGCACGGTTTTTGTAATAAAATGAGTAATACTGATTCAGTAGTGTTGTAGATTAAAAACTAACCCTATTGAAAATAAATCAATAAATAATAATTCAAAGCACCAAAAATGAAAGTTAAAAAAAGGGTTTATATCAACACAATACTGACTAGTTTTTTGTTGTTGATGGCAACAAACAATGGATATTCACAAGCTTCTAAAAATGGCCAAACAAGTTCTTTACCTAAATTAAAAATTTCAGAAAACCATCATTATTTTGTGACCGAATCAGGAAAACCATTTTTCTGGTTGGGGGATACCGGTTGGTTAACTTTTGGAAAATTAGACAGAGAAGGTGTAAATAAATATTTTGAAGACAGAAAAGCAAAGGGTTTTAATGTCGTTCAGATTATGGTTTTGCATAACATCAATGCGGTTAACGTATATGGAGACGCAGCTTTAATTAATGAGGATGTTTCGAAACCATTAACTACTCCGGGAAATAATTTCAATAACGCAGCAGAATACGATTACTGGGATCACGTAGATTATACTTTGGAAGTGGCTCGGAAAAATGGAATCTATCTTGCGATGGTTCCAGTTTGGGGAACTAACGTTTCCAAAGGAGATAAGGTGAATAAAGAACAGGCAATCAAATACGCGAAGTTTTTGGCAGACCGCTATAAAAATAAAACCAATGTAATTTGGCTGAACGGAGGCGATACCCACGGAAACGAATTTAAGGATATCTGGAACGCCATTGGAAATACTTTAAAAACTAATAATCCAGATCAGTTGGTGACTTTCCATCCTTTCGGAAGAACTGATTCTTCAGATGATTATCACAATGCTTCTTGGTTAGATTTTAATATGTTTCAATCAGGGCACCGAAGATACGATCAGGATACTTTGCCAAATTCATTCAAGGAAGACAATTATAAATTCGTCCAAAGAGATTTGACTTTAAAACCAACGAAACCAACTTTGGATGGAGAACCCTCTTACGAAGGAATTCCACACGGTTTGCACGATACTTTACAGCCGTTATGGAAAGCAAGCGATGTAAGACGTTATGGATATTGGTCCGTTTTTGCAGGCGCAGCAGGTTACACTTACGGGCACAATGCCGTAATGCAAATGTTCAGAAAAGGCGATAAACCTGCTTACGGAAATAAAGTGCTTTGGACAGACGCCATCCATGCACCTGGAGCTGGACAAATGGTTTACATCAAAAAATTGATGTTGGATTTTCCTTATTTAGAAAGAGTTCCAGACCAAACATTAATTGCCAATCAAGGCGAAAAATACGATTATGTAGTAGCTACACGAGGCAAAAATTATGCGTTGATTTATACTTATACAGGTAGAAAATTGAGTATCAACATGGGCAAAATTGCCGGAAATAAAGTAGAGGCAAGTTGGTATGACCCAAGAAATGGTAAGACAACCAAAATTGGAATTTTCGATAATAAAGGAACTAAAGAATTTCAGCCTTCCGGCAAAAAAGAAGATGGAAATGACTGGGTTTTACTATTGAAATCAATTTAGCCACAATATTGTCATCCCGAGGAACGAGGGATCTCCGCAAGAAACTAACACCAAGTTTATTTAGCATGCGGAGCTACTAACGAAGATCCTTCCTTCGTCAGGATGACAAAAATGAGAATAAAAATCTGCGCAAATCTGTAAAATCTGCGTGCTAATAATTTTTCACGCAGATTGCTTCGCCAGTTCGCTGTCGCTCGGGTTAGCAGATTAAGCAGATAAAAAGGAGAATAAAATATGTGTAGATTAAAAGTTCTGCGTACAAAAACAATATCAAAATGAAAATAAAAATAAAAAATATCATACTAATACTCTGCTTTCTAACAGGATTTCAAACTGCTTTCGCGAATGACGGCTGGCTAAATATCCTAAACGAAGGTGGAAACAACAAAGGCATAAAATGTACCGAAGCCATTCAGAATGCTATTGAAAAAGCTTCCAAAAACGGTGGTGGAACTATCTTTTTCCCTGCTGGGGAATACTTAACAGGCGCTTTAAAACTAAAAAGCAACATCACTATTCATTTGGATTCAGGTGCGCTTTTGAAATTTTCAGAGAACTTCGATGATTACCTTCCGTATGTAGAAATGCGTTATGAAGGAATTGTGATGCAATCCTTTTCTCCATTATTTTATGCCAAAGATGTCGAGAATATTACCATAACAGGAAGAGGCGTAATCGACGGACAAGGAAAAGCGTGGTGGAACGAAGTCTATCGAATTGAAACTGCCAAAGGTCCGATTCCAGAAACCAAATACCAAAAAATGTGGGTAGAACAAAACAAAGGAATTGTTTACGAACCTTATTACAAAAGAACGATTGACAAACACTTTTTCAGACCTTCCTTTTTTCAGGCCTACAATTGTAAAAATATTTTAATCGAAGGCGTAACCTTCAAAAACTCGCCTTTTTGGACGATAAATCCTGAATTCTGTGACAATGTAACGGTTACCGGAATCACGATTAACAATCCGCATTCGCCAAACACAGACGGAATCAATCCTTCGTCCTGTACCAACGTTCACATTTCGAATTGCCACATCAGCGTAGGCGATGACTGTATTACTATTAAATCAGGAAGAGATGCCGACGGCCGTAAATATGGAAAAGCAACCGAAAACGTAACCATCACCAACTGCACGATGTTAAGCGGTCATGGAGGTGTTGTGATTGGAAGCGAAATGTCGGGCGGAATCAAAAAAATCACGATATCGAACTGCGTTTTCGACGGAACCGACAGAGGAATCCGTATCAAATCGGCTCGTGGTCGTGGCGGAGTGGTGGAAGACATTCGTGTCGATAATATAGTAATGAAAAACATCAAAGAAGAAGCCATTATCCTCGATTTGTTCTACGATAAAGACAATCCGGTAGAGCCAGTTTCAGAGCGCACACCAATTTTCAGAAACATCCATATCAGCAATGTTACAGGTGGAAACGTCAACAAAGCCGGATTCGTTCGCGGAATTGTTGAAATGCCAATCCAGAACATCACTTTCTCCAACATCAATATGGATGGCAAGGAAGGTTTCACCGTAAACACCGCAACCGATATCGAATTTCACGATGTAAAAGTCAACGCAACGGTTGGTTCTTCTTTCAAAATTAGCGATGCTAAAAATCTGATTTTGGACAATGTGGGTTCATCAACACCCATCAAAAGCGTTCCGGTTATCAAAATCGATAACGCGTCGAATATTATGATTAATAACAATTTTCCGTTCAACGCCACCGATGTTTTTATCGAAGCTGACGGAAAAGAAACAAAGAATATTTTCCTTAAAAACAATGTGTTTAATAATGTAACAACTGTTGTAAAAAAAGGAGCAACTTTAGATAAGAAAGCAATTTCAGAATAGTAAAATTAACCACATAGAAACATAGAAAAAAATGAGATTAAAAGAAATTTATAGAATTTCATTTTCCACATAGCTATGTGTTTTCAAAAAAAGTGAAACGCCTTTTATAGACAAAAAAAGCTATGTTTCTATGTGGTTAAAAAAATTAATACTTACCAGGTTTTAAAACATTGTAGGAAAAAAATAACAATGAAAAAAATATTCATCATACTCACACTTTCGCTTTTCGCTGTCAGCTATTCTCAAAAGAAGAAAGAAATTTATCTTTTCACCTCTTTCAGGGAACCCGCGACTGAAGGTTTGTATTTGGCCTACAGCGAAGACGGCTATAATTGGAAAGGTCTGGACGGCTCATTTCTAAAACCTGAAATCGGAGCCAGCAAAATCATGCGTGACCCATCCATCACAAAAGGAGCAAACGGAACCTATCACATGGTTTGGACAACTGACTGGAAAGGCGGAAACGGTTTTGGCTATGCCAGTTCCAAAGATTTGATTCATTGGTCAAAACAGGAATACATTCCCGTGATGAAAAACGAACCCGAAGTTGTAAACGTGTGGGCACCCGAAATTTTTTACGATGATGTCAAAAAAGAATACATCATAATTTGGGCTTCAACCATTCCGTTCCGTTTTCCCAAAGGAGTCGAAGAAGAAAAGAACAATCACCGAATGTATTATGTAACGACCAAGGATTTCAAAACTTTTTCGGATACTAAATTGTATTACGATCCAGGGTTCAGCGTGATTGATTGTGTGATTGTAAAGAAAGGCAAAAAAGAATACGTTTTGGTTTTGAAAGACAACACCAGACCGATGCGAAACATCAAAGTGGCTTTCGGAAAATCGTCTTTAGGCCCATTCGAAAAACCTTCTGAACCCTTAACTGCATATTTATCAGAAGGGCCAACGGTGGTAAAAGTGGGTAAAAACTGGTTGCTGTATTATGACAATTACGGATCTAAAAATTACAAAGCCTTAAGCACTACAGATTTTGTTCATTTTGAAGATGTTTCATCCAAAATATTGCTTCCGGAAGGACACAAACACGGAACGATTACCACAATCTCTGAGGGAGTTTTAAAAGGATTAATTGAAAGAAAATAGTTTAATGCCACAGATTTTACAGATTTCCACTGATTAAAAATATCTGCTAAATCTGCCGAATCTGCGTGAGAAAAAAATTAGCACGCAGATTCTGCAGATCACGCAGATCAAAATTTGAAAATAATGATTGATTTTAAAACCATAAAAAGCAATATTGTAACGGCATCAGCTATCTTGTTGACGTGTTCTGCAATGGCACAAAATGACACCGTTCGATATGTTGGAAAAACACTTTCGAATATCGATTATCATCATGGACAATTAAGCCCAGCGGTGGGAGTCCACGCCACTCAAATTATGCGCGCCAGCCGTGAACACAAAGAAAAAGCAGACGGTTTTGGCTGGACCTACAACCACCAACCGATGATGGCGTATTGGAACAACACCTTTTACCTGCATTATTTGAGTGATCCAACAGGAGAACACATTCCGCCAAGTCAGACTTTATTAATGACTTCGAAGGACGGTGCAACCTGGACAAAACCCGAAGTAATTTTTCCTATTTACCGCATTCCTGACGGATGGAAAAAAGAGGGCGTGGTGGGTGTTGCCAAAAATCTGGATGCTATCATGCACCAGCGAATGGGTTTTTATACTTCCAAAGACAACCGACTTTTTGCATTAGCCTATTACGGAATTGCGATGGATGAAAAAGACGATCCCAATGATGGAAAAGGAATTGGGCGTGTGATTCGTGAAATTAAAAAAGACGGTAGTTTTGGTGAAATTTATTTTATCCGTTACAATAAAACCTGGGACAAATCAAAATCAGCCTTTCCATTTTATACCAAATCGAAAGACAAAGGTTTGAAAAAAGCCTGCGAAGAAATTCTATCAGAGCCTTTGGTATTGCAACAATGGGTCGAAGAATCCGATCGTGATGATGAATTAATTCCGTTGCAAAAACCATACAAAGCCTTTAGTTATTACCATTTACCCAACGGAAATGTCGTAGGTTTATGGAAACACGCTTTGACTTCTGTGAGTAAAGATGGCGGAAAATCATGGGAATATAATCCATTAAGAGCACCGGGTTTTGTAAACAGCAACGCTAAAATCTGGGGACAAAAAACCTCTGATAATCGTTATGCAACGCTTTTCAATCCATCAGAATACCGTTGGCCGTTGGCTATTTCAACTTCTGATGATGGTCTGAATTATAAAGATTTATTACTGGTTCACGGTGAAATTAGTCCGATGCGTTATGGTGGAAACTACAAATCTGCCGGACCACAATACGTTCGCGGAATTACCGAGAAAAACGGAACTCCGCCAGACGGAAAAATCTGGGTAGGATACAGCGTCAATAAAGAAGATATTTGGGTAGCCTCGGTTCCTGTTCCAGTAACCAGTGTGGTAGCCAATGATGTGAATGATGTTTTTAACGATTTACCGAATGGCGACGAATTGAAATTCTGGAACACTTACGATTTGTCGTGGGCTTCGACCAAAATCGAAAAGAAAAATGACGGCAAAAAATGGCTGACATTAAGAGATCAGGATGCTTTTGATTATTCCCGTGCCGAGCGTGGGATTCCGTTTGCTGAAAAAATGGAAGCCACATTTACCGTAAAGCCAGAGCAAAACAATCACGGTTTGATGCAGATTGAATTCCAAAACAAACAAGGATTGCCAGCCGTTCGTCTGATATTCGATTCGGATGGAGAATTGAAAGTAAAAAATGGTGCCCGTTTAAGCGGTATCACCAAATACGAAGCTAACAAAGAATATACAATTACGGTTAAGTTGGATGTCAAAAGCCGTTCTTATACTGTAAAAGTAAATGATGGCAAAGAATCAACAAGAATATTTTATGCTCCTATAGATGGTTTTGCGCGCATTATGTTCAGAACTGGGGAGCAACGTTATACGCCAAATCCTGATACAGCTCCTGACACTGATGATTATGTTGATTTGCCGGACACAGGGAAATTAATTCCCGAAGCGGTTTTTAATATTCAATCGTTGGTTACGAAGAAATTGAATTAAACGATTAAGACCAATAGGTTTTAGACAATATTGTCCTTCCGACGAAGGAGGAATCTCCGCAAGTTGCTCGACAAGCAAAGTCCTAAACTGTGCGGAATAGCAAACGAAGATTCCTCCTTCGTTGGAAGGACAAAACTGTCGGTTCAGGTAGGAGAGTAAACTAGTTGAAAGCTGTTGTTTTTAAAAAGTTAATTTTTTAAAAGAAAATAAAAATCTGCGCAAATCTGCGTGCAACCAAAAATAATGAAGCAATATTAACCACATAGAAACATAGAAAAACAAGACGCTAAAAAGAGTTTTATAGAATTTCATTTCCACATAGCTCTGTGTTTTTAGAAAAGTGAAACGTCTTTTTTGATAGAATAAAAAGCTATGTTTCTATGTGGTTGAAAAAATAAAATAGATTAGTGAATAATATAAAATCCATAGTATCCTTTATTTTTTTATTAATCGTATTTAGTTCGAATGGACAAATTACGATTGACAAACTAACCTGCGAGAGAACTCAAAATTCATTGACCATTAATCCAAATCAGGTTCGGTTTAGTTGGGAATTAGCATCTAAAAAAGAAAATGTTTCTCAAAAAAGCTATCACATTTTAGTCGCTACTTCCGAAGAAAAACTGCAGAAAAATCAAGCTGATATTTGGGATAGCAGAAAAGTAACATCCGACAAAAGTCAGCTTATTTCGTATAACGGAAACCCATTAAAAAGCGAAACCAAATATTTCTGGAAAGTAAAAGTATGGGACAATAGCAACAAAGAATCCAAATGGAGTTCAGTCGCATTTTTTAGGACGATTCCTGAAACTGCGAGTTTAAATCCAATTTGGATTGGTGCCATTACCAAAGCCAACAGTCATTTGCCGGAAGGCAGAAATTACCACACCGCCACTTTCAAAAGAGAGAAAAAATTAGCCCTTATCAACGCAGCCGATTCTTTGGCGACAAGAAGTATTTTGCTTCGTAAACCTTTCGAAGTAAAAAAAGAAATCCAACAAGCCGTGGTTTATGTTTCGGGATTAGGACATTATGAATTAACGATTAACGGAAAGAAAATTGGCAACAGCGAATTTGCTCCTTTATGGACAGATTACGACAAAACAGTTAATTACAACACCTATGAATTGACGGCATCCGATTTTCAAAAAGACAACGCGATTGGAGTTGTTTTAGGAAACGGGATGTACAATACGCTTGCTGATCGATACACCAAATTCTACGTGTCTTTTGGCCCGCCGACTTTGTTTTTCAAAATGAAATTGGTGTATAAAGACGGTTCGGAGGAAATCATCCAATCAGACAAAAGCTGGAAATACAGTAAAAGCCCGATTACCTACAATAGTATTTTTGGAGGGGAAGATTACAATGCCAACTTAGAACAAAAAGGCTGGAATTTACCTAACTTTAATGATGCCAATTGGAAGCCAATTGTGATTCAGGAAGCGCCAAAAGGAGTTTTGAGAGCGCAAACGACTACGCCAATTACGATTCAAAAACGATACGAAGTTAAGGAAGCCAAAGAGCTGAAACCTCACTTTTATGTTTTCAATATGGGACAAAATCTTTCCGGATTTACGACCATAAAAGTCAAAGGAAAAAAAGGGCAGACCGTTCGTGTTTGGGTAGGCGAAAGTTTGAATGAAGACGGAACCGTTGGTCAGGGAAAAACCGGAAAGCCGTATTATTATGACTATACTTTAAAAGGCGAAGGCGTTGAAGAATGGCAGCCGAAATTCAGTTATTACGGTTTTCAATATGTTCAGATTGAGAACATCAATTACAAAGAAACGAAAAACGAAAATCTGCCGACACTGGTTGATTTAAAATCGAATTTCATTTACAATTCGGCTGGCGAAGCGGGAAGTTTTGAATGTTCCAATGAGATTTTCAACAAAACCCATTTGCTGATTAATAATGCGATAAAAAGTAATTTTCAAAGTGTTTTCACCGATTGTCCACAACGTGAAAAGCTGGGTTGGTTGGAAGAAATTCATTTGAACGGGCCAGGTTTGCTGTTTAATTATAACCTCGAAAGTTTTATTCCGGCAACAATGCAGAACATATCCGATTCGCAACGAGAAAATGGATTAATACCGAATATCGTTCCTGAATATGTAGTTTTCGGAGGTGATTTTACCGATTCTCCTGAATGGGGAGTTACGGGTGTAATTCTCCCTTGGATGTATTACGAGCAGTACGGAGACGCTTCGTTGATCGAAAAATATTATCCTGTGATGAAAAAGTACGTGGATTATTTAGGTACGAAAGCCACCAATCATATTGTTTCTCACGGATTGGGTGATTGGTACGATTACGGAACACATGCTGCGGGTTATTCCAAAAACAGTCCGATTGCACTTTCGGCCACTTCACATTATTATTATGGTGCCAGTTTGGTTGCCAAAGCAGCAAAACTGTTGAATAAAACAGAAGATATTCAGAAATACGAAACCTTGACTGCGGATATAAAAAATGCTGTCAACACCGAATTTTTCAACAAGGAAACCAAACAATACGGAACCAGCAGTCAGTTTAGCAACGCCGTTCCGGTTTTTATGGATATCGTAGAACCTCAGTACAAACAAGCGGTAATACAAAATTTATTGGCCGATATCAAAGCCAAAGGCAATCGATTGACGACTGGCGATGTCGGAAACCGTTATTTGTTCCAGGCTCTGGCGCGAAACGGTGAAAACGAAACGATGTACCAAATGAATAACCATTATGATGCGCCGGGTTATGGTTTTCAGATAAAATTTGGATTGACGACTTTAACGGAACAATGGGATCCTACAAAAGGAAATTCATACAATCACTTTATGATGGGACAAATTGAAGAATGGTTTTACCAAAGTCTGGGCGGAATCGTTCCTGATGCTGAAAATCCGGGATTCAAACATTTCTTCATTCAGCCGGAAGTGGTGGGCGATATGACTTTCGCGAAAGCGGATTATAAGTCGGTTTACGGAAAAATTGCTTCTGGATGGGAGAAAAAAGACGGGAAATTAATTCTAAAAGTCGAAATTCCTGCCAATACAACAGCGACTATCAAATTGCCTGTTTCAAAAGATTCTGAAATTAAAGTGAATAAAAAAGCAGTAAAAGCAGGCTTCCATGAGAAAGAAAAGAAACAGACTCTAGAATTAGGATCAGGAAAATATACAATTGAATGCAAAATATAGATTATTCGCCTGCAGCTTTAGCTGGAGGTTCAAAAATAGTTAGGTCAAAGGCTTTAGCTAAATTAGAAAGTTCGGCTAAAGCCAATGTTGAAATTAAATCAATAATCTCCTGCTAAAGCAGGAGGTAAATCAAAAGAAATATCTTGAAAGTCGAGATTCCAGTCAATACATCAGCGACAATAAAATTGCCTGTTTCAAAAGATTCTGAAATCAAAGTGAATAAAAAAGCAGTAAAAGCAGGCTTCCATGAGAAAGAAAAGAAACCGACTCTAGAATTAGGATCAGGAATTTATACAATTGAATGCAAAACATAGATTATTTGCTCCAGCTGGAGGTTCAAAAAGTGGTTAGGTCAAAGGCTTTAGCCAAATTAAAAAGTTTGGCTAAAGCCAATGTTGAAATCAAATCAATAATCTCCTGCTAAAGCAGGAGGCAAATCAAAAGAAATTTTTAAATAGAATGAAAAATTTAAAAACCGTAACATTTACTTTTCTGTTTTCAGTCTTCGCACTGACGCTGGCCAATGCGCAATGCACATCGGATACCAATTTTAGAAAACCCGTTTCAGAAACGCTTCAAAAAATTGGAACTATCTTTAATGTGACTATAAATGACGATCGTGGTTTGCTAAAAGGCAAAGAACTCGATTATGCCGACTGGAGAATTGAACCAGGTAATCTTCCAATTTCGCTGACGAATATTCTTGCTCCGTTTGAACTGATGTATTTCAAACAGCCCGACGGAACCTACATCATCCGAAAATACGAAAACCATAAAGTTTCAGTCGATAAAGGCAAAGAACGTTTGGATTATTTGACCACTTTATATTCCAATGTTTCGGATTGGGAAAAAAGAAAAAAAGAAATCAAAGCCTGTATGATTACGTCATTTGGTTTGGACAAAGCACCACCAATGCCAAAATCAAAACCCATTTTAACCCCAAAAAGAATCTATAAAGATTACAGTATTGAAAATATTGGGTTAGAAATTTTACCAGGCGTTTACGTAACAGGGTCGATTTACAAACCTTATCCTTTAAATAAAAAAGTTCCAGTAATCTTGACTCCAGATGGTCATTTTGGCGACGGAAGATATAGAAAAGATGAGCAATATCGTTGCGCTATATTGGCAAAAATGGGCGCCATTGTAGTGAGTTATGATTTGTTCGCTTGGGGAGAATCTTTGTTGCAATTTCCAGCAGAAACACACAGAAACAGTATTGCTGCAACCGTTCAGGTTTTAAGCGGCATCCGATTATTGGATTATTTGGCAACGCAAAAAAATGTTGATATGTCGCGTGTTGGCGTAACCGGCGGTTCCGGCGGTGGTTCGCACACGATGTTTTTGGCCGCTCTGGATGATAGAATTACCGTTTCAGCGCCGGTGGTGATGGTTTCTTCGCATTTTTCAGGCGGATGTCCTTGCGAGAGCGGGCGCGGTATTCACTTGTGCGGCAACGGGACCAACAATGCCGAAATTTCGGCAATGATGGCGCCAAAACCGCAATTGATTGTTTCCGACGGAAAAGATTGGACATTGGCCGTTCCTGAATTGGAATTCCCTTTTATCCAGCGAACTTATGGCTTGTACGGCAAAAAAGAGTTGGTTGAAAATGCTCATTTCCCAACCGAAGGGCACGATTTTGGAGTTTCAAAACGCATGGCGCTGTATCCATTTATGGCGAAATATTTAGGTTTGGATTTAAACAAAGTGAAAAACGAAAAAGGCGAAATCGACGAGTCAACCTGCGTCATTGAACCTTACGATAAATTATATGTTTTTGGCAACAAAGCCGAAAATTTACCGAAAAACGCATTAAAAGACATCAACAAATTATATGAAATGTTCGGAGAAAAGAACAATAAAGTATATGAGGTTAAGAAATAGAAATACAAACACAAATTTCACGAATTAGCACGAATTGATTTTTTGCACAATATTGTCATTCCGTAGGAATCTCACGCAACGTGAGCACCTAAAGTGAGATTCCTACGGAATGACAAAACAGGCCGATAGAAATTTGTGCTAATTTGTGCAATTTATGGTTAAAAAATAATTAGGACTTTTGTCCAAAAAGTATAAAACATGAAGTTAAAAAATAAAATTACCGCTATCTGTTTCGGAATTGTTTCATTCGCCACAACGGCTCAAACCAATACTGATTTAAAACTTTGGTACGATAAACCAGCCTCTATTTGGAACGAAGCCTTGCCTTTGGGTAATGGACGTTTGGGTGCGATGGTTTTCAGCGATCCGGCTGTTGAGCGTCTGCAATTGAATGAAGAAACGATTTGGGCAGGGTCTCCAAACAGCAATGCACATTCAAAGTCAATTGAAGCCTTGCCAAAAGTAAGACAGCTTGTTTTCGACGGAAAATTTGCTGAAGCGCAGGATTTGGCCACCCGCGATATTATGTCGCAAACCAACGACGGAATGCCGTATCAGACTTTCGGAAGCGTTTATATTTCGTTTCCAGGACATCAAAAATATTCGAATTATTACAGAGATTTAAATATTAGTGATGCAACTGCGAAAGTAAAATACACCGTAAACGGCGTAGAATTTACAAGAGAAATTTTGACCGCTTTTTCGGATCAGGTAATTGTGGTAAAATTGTCGGCAAGCAAACCGGGACAAATTACGGCGAATGTTTTTATGAACAGCCCGATTGATAAAACCGTGGCTTCAACAGAAGGGAATCAGATTCTGCTTTCGGGAGTGGGAACCAATTTTGAAAATGTAAAAGGGAAAGTAAAATTTCAGGGAAGACTGGAAGCCAAAAATAAAGGCGGAGAAGTTTCGGCGAGCAACGGAATTTTAAGCATCAACAAAGCCGATGAAGTGACATTGTACATTTCGATTGCGACCAATTTCAAAAATTATAAGGATATCACCGAAGACGAAATAGCAAAAAGCAAGTCGTATTTAGAAAAAGCATTGCCAAAAAGTTTTGATGAAATTAAAAAAGCACATATCGCCTATTATCAAAAATTCTTCAACAGAGTTTCTCTGGATTTAGGTACGAACGAAAACGCAAAGAAAACGACTGATGTTAGAATCCGTGATTTCAAAAAGGAATTCGATCCACAACTGGCGAGTTTGTATTTTCAGTTCGGACGTTATTTGTTGATTTCCAGTTCACAGCCAGGCGGACAGCCAGCGAATTTACAGGGAATCTGGAACGATATGGTAACTCCGCCTTGGGACAGTAAATACACGACAAACATCAATGCCGAAATGAATTATTGGCCTGCCGAAGTAACCAATCTTTCAGAAATGCACGAACCTTTTATCCAAATGGCAAAAGAGTTAAGTGTTACGGGAGCAGAAACGGCAAAAATGATGTACAACGCCAGCGGATGGGTTTTGCATCATAACACCGATATTTGGCGTGTGACTGCACCAGTTGATTCCGCTGCGTCCGGAATGTGGATGACGGGTGGTGCCTGGGTTTGTCAGGATTTATGGGAACGTTATTTGTACACAGGCGATAAAAAATACTTAGCAGAGATTTACCCGATTATGAAAGGAGCGGCGAGTTTCTTTCTGGATTTTATGATTAAGGATCCAAATACAGGTTATTTGGTGGTTGTTCCTTCAAGTTCTCCTGAAAATACACACGCTGGCGAAGACGGAAAATCAACTATTGCTTCGGGAACAACTATGGACAATCAATTGGTTTTTGATTTGTTTACACACGTAATCGAAGCTTCGGATTTGGTTTCGCCTGATGTTGATTTTACCAAAAAAGTAAAGGATGCTTTAGCAAAAATGGCTCCAATGAAAGTCGGAAAACACAATCAGTTACAGGAATGGCAGGACGATTGGGATAATCCAAAAGACAACCACCGACACGTTTCGCATTTATACGGTTTGTTTCCGAGCAACCAAATCTCTCCAATCAAAACACCGGAATTGTTTGAAGCGGCCAAACAATCTCTAATTTACAGAACAGATGAATCGACAGGCTGGTCAATGGGTTGGAAAGTGAATTTATGGGCACGATTATTGGATGGAAATCATGCCTATAAATTAATTCAGGATCAATTGCATTTGGTTACAGCCGACCAAAGAAAAGGTGGCGGAACGTATCCGAATATGTTGGATGCGCACCAGCCCTTTCAAATTGATGGAAACTTCGGATGCACAGCCGGAATTGCCGAAATGCTGATGCAGAGTCAGGAAGATGCGATTCAGTTATTGCCTGCGTTGCCAACAGTCTGGAAGGACGGAAGTGTGAAAGGTTTGGTAACAAGAGGTGGATTTGTAATTGATATGACCTGGAAAAATAACAAAGTTTCGACTTTGAAAATCTATTCAAAAATAGGAGGCAACTGCCGATTGAAATTGGAAAATACATTGAAAGCCGACAAAGGAATAACGCTTAAAAAAGCAAAAGGGAAAAACCCGAATCCGTTGTTTTATGATGTTGAAGTGAAGAAACCAATCATTTCGAAAGAAGCGAAATTGCCTAAAGTGCAATTGCCAAAGTATAATGTGTACGATGTAGAAATGAAAGCAGGGGAGACGTATAGTTTTTCTGCTAATTAAATGACGATCAGACCTAACAGTTTTTTTAAACCTGTTAGGTATCAAATACTAAGTTTAGTTTGTCATTCCGTAGGAATCCCACATTAGTTGCTCACGTTGCTTGAGATTCCTACGGAATGACAAAACTGCGAGAATAGATTTTAAAAAACCTTACAGAAGTAGGAATAAATAAATGTTGTTCTGTCCGCGTGAGTGATGGCAGTGGAGCTCTCCCGATTTTTCATCGGGAAGCGGGAACGTACAGCACGACCCGAAGTTTTTACGAAGGGTCACGCCCAAATAAATAAAATAATAATTTGAATATGTTACATCAATTTAAATACAAAATAATCGCTTTTACGGTTTTAATTGCTTCATTAAGCAGTTGCAAATCGGGTGCAGGTCATTTGCAGAAAGAAACTGCACAAATTTTAAAAGCAGATCATTACAAACATTATGTGGATTATTTCAACACGATGGAAGATGAGAATCTGAAATTTGCGATTCCGAATGACAGTGCGTGGGTTTGGATGAAAGCCAATATTCCGTTGTTTGAATGTCCTCAGCAGAATTTTGAGGAGATTTATTATTTCCGTTGGTGGAGCGCTCGAAAGCATATTAAAAAAACACCGCAAGGATTTGCGATTACCGAGTTTTTGGTGGATCGTTCCTATGCCGATAAATACAATATGATTGCTTGTGCGATTGGACATCATATCAATGAATTTCGCTGGGTACACGATCCAAAATACATTGAGCAGGATGTGAAATTGTGGTATCGTGGCGATGATGGGAAGCCGATGAAAAAGCTCTATAAATTCAGCAGCTGGACGGCGGATGCTTTGTATAATCGCTATTTGGTGAATAAAGACGAGAAATTCTTATTAGATATGTATCCCGATATGGTTACTGATTATGCAGTTTGGGAAAAAGACCGTCAGCGCAAAGATGGTTTGTTCTGGCAACACGATGTCAAAGATGGAATGGAGGAATCATTGAGCGGTGGCCGTAAAGTGCAAAATGCCCGCCCAACGATTAACAGTTATATGTTTGGAAATGCGATGGCAATTTCAAAAATGGCTGGGATGAAAGGCGACAATGAAGCTGAAGCAAAATTTAAAGCAAAAGCGGATGTTTTGCAGCAATTGGTCGAAACCAAATTATGGAATCCAAAAGATGAGTTTTTTGAAACGTTTACACAGAAAGATACTTTGGCTCAGGTAAGAGAAGCGATTGGATTTATTCCGTGGTATTTTAATCTGCCACAAAAAGGCAAGGGTTTTGAAAAAGCCTGGGAGCAAATCAAAGATGAAAAAGGATTTTCTGCACCATTTGGATTGACAACTGCCGAAAGAAGAAGCCCGCGTTTCAGAACGCACGGAACCGGAACCTGCGAATGGGATGGGGCGATTTGGCCTTTTGCCAGTTCACAGACGTTGACTGCTATGGCCAATGTGCTGAACAATTACGATCAGAAGTTTGTGGATAAAAGCGATTATTTCAAACAAATGAATTTGTATGTGGAGTCGCAGCATTATCGCGGCAGACCTTATGTAGGTGAATATTTAGATGAAACCACTGGTTATTGGCTGATGGGAGATCGCGAAAGAAGCCGTTATTACAATCATTCGACTTTTAATGATTTGGTGATTACCGGATTGGTGGGATTACGCCCGAGAGCGGATGAAAAGATTGAAGTAAATCCATTGATTCCACAGGATAAATGGGATTGGTTTTGTCTGGATAATGTGTTGTATCACGGGAATATTATTACTATTCTTTGGGATAAAACTGGGGAGAAATACAAGAAAGGAAAAGGTTTCAGGATTTTTAAAGATGGAAAGGAAATTGCTGTTTCAGAGAAGTTGGAGAGATTAGTATCGGAATAAAATTGCACGCAGATTTAAGCAGATAAACGCAGATTTTTATCTCAACATTGTTCAAATAAAATCTGCCTAAATCTGCAAAATCTGCGTGAAAGAAAAAATAAACTTATGAAAAAAACATTTCTATACATATTCATTTTAATTGCATTGCTCTGTTTTACTTTGGCGAAAGCCCAAAACAAAATCAGCGTTACCAATTTGCAGTGCGAAATGCTCAACAATCCGGAAGGAATTGATGTAGTAAAACCCCGTTTGAGTTGGCAGATTCAAGCCAATGTGAATGACGTAAAACAAACTGGGTATCAAATTTTAGTCGCTTCCACTTTAGAAAATCTCAATGCCAATAAAGCCGATTTATGGGATAGTGGAAAGGTGTCAAGCGAATCTGTCAATATTATTTACAACGGAAAAAAACTGAAAGACAGACAAAATGCTTTTTGGAAAGTAATCGTTTCGACGAATAAAGGAGAAGCAAAATCTACAGAAACAGCTCATTTTAGCATTGGCATTTTGACTTATGCCGACTGGAAATCGACACGCTGGATTGGTTATGAAAAAGCTTCGGCAGATGACAGCATTTCGCAGTATTCTAAATTGTCAGCACGTTATTTGCGAAAAGAAATCAATCTTAAAAAGCAAGTCAAAAGCGCCAAAGTGTATATTATGGGAATGGGCTTGTATGAGTTCTATATTAACGGAAATAAAATTGGCGATCAGGTTTTGGCACCCGTTCCGACGGATTACACCAAAAACGTAAAATACAATGTTTTTGATGTGACTTCACAATTGAAAGAAGGTAAAAACATGCTGGGAACTATTTTAGGGAACGGACGTTTTTTTGCTATGCGTCAGGATTACAAACCGTATAAAATTAAATCTTTTGGGTTCCCGAAAATGGCTTTGCAGTTGTATGTTGAATATACTGATGGGACGACTGAAGTTATCAGAACTGACGATACTTGGAAATTGACTACCAACGGACCTATTTTGTCCAACAACGAATACGACGGCGAAGAATACGATGCCCGCAAAGAAATGAAAGGCTGGAACACAACCAGTTTTGATGACAAATCGTGGATAAATGCGAGATACGTTCAGGAGCCTGGAGGTTTTTACGAAGCACAAATGACGCCAAATATGAAAATAAAAGGCGAAGTAAAACCAATTTCTATCAAAGCGACTTCAAGAGGAACTTATATTTTGGATATGGGTCAGAATATGGTGGGCTGGCTGCAGCTGAAAGTGAAAGGGAAAAGAGGCGACAAAATCACGATGAAATTTGCCGAGTCTTTACAGGCAGATGGTTCTTTGTATATAGCCAATTTACGTGATGCCAAAACTACCGATATTTATACTTTAAAAGGTGAAGACGAAGAAATTTGGGAACCTCGTTTTGTTTTTCATGGTTTCCGATTTGTAGAAATTTCAGGTTTTCCAACCAAACCCACTTTGGAAAATTTCGTTGGTAAAGTAGTTTATGACGATATTAAAACCACCGGAACTTTTGAATCTTCGGATGTGACGATGAACCAGATTTTCAAAAATGCCTGGTGGGGCATCAGCGGAAATTACAAAGGAATGCCGATTGACTGTCCACAACGAAATGAGCGTCAGCCTTGGCTGGGGGACAGAACTACGGGAGCTTATGGCGAAAGTTTTCTGTTCGATAACCAAACATTATATGCCAAATGGCTGGATGATATTAAATATTCCCAAACGCAGGATGGAGGATTGCCGGATGTGGCGCCAGCGTTTTGGCGTTATTATGGGGATAATGTGACCTGGCCGGGAACGTATATCACGGTTGCCGATATGTTGTACCAACAATTTGCAGATGCGGAAGCCATTAAAAAACAATATCCATCGATGAAAAAATGGATGCTGTATATGGAAGAAAATTATTTAGAGAACGATTTGATGAACAAGGATAAATATGGCGATTGGTGCGTTCCGCCTGAATCGTTAGAACTGATTCGTTCCAAAGATCCTTCGCGTATGACAGATGGCGAAGTATTGTCGAGTGCGTTTTATTATAATTTGTTGGGCATCATGAAAAAGTTTGCCAAAATCTCGAATGCTGAATCCGATATCGCTTATTATGATGATTTGGCGGTTAGAATCAAAAAAGCGTTTAATGCCAAATTTTTAAATACAACAACCAATACTTACGCCAATAATACCGTAACTGCTAATTTGTTGCCTTTGTATTTCGGAATGGTTCCAGAGAATCTAAAAGACAAAGTTTTCCAAAATATGGTACACGAAGTGGAGGTGACTAAACAAGGACACATCAGCACAGGTGTAATTGGAACGCAATTTTTGATGCGTATGTTGACCAATTTTGGAAGAGGGGATTTAGCGTATAAACTGGCTTCCAACAAAACCTATCCAAGTTGGGGATTTATGGTAGAAAATGGCGCAACCACCATTTGGGAATTATGGAACGGAAATACCGCTGATCCCTCAATGAATTCTCAAAATCATGTGATGTTATTGGGCGATTTAATGATTTGGTACTTCGAAAATATGGCGGGAATCAAGAGTAATCCTGAAATGCCGGGTTTCAAACAAATCATTATGAAACCTGATTTCAGTGCCGGATTGACTTTTGTCAATGCATCTTACGAATCTATTTATGGGCTAATCAAGAGCGACTGGAAGAAAAGCAAAAATAGTTTGCAGTGGAAAATTACCATTCCTGCCAATTCATCGGCATTGGTGTATTTGCCAACAGCTAATGCTTCATCGGTAATGGTAAACAATCAGAAATTAGAGAAATCATCCACTTCTTATAAAACAGAAAATAACACTATTGTCCTGACTTTAGCTTCAGGTTCGTATGTTTTGAATGTGAAATAAAACTTATATTTTTCTTAATTCAGGATAGTACAGGTTACAAATTTATTTTTAAAGTGTTAATTTTACACTTAATGAATTTTTTTATTTGAATATTTGTATAATACATTGTAAATTAACATTATAAAATTTTAAAAAATAAATAATGAAACTAAAACACATAACTATTGCTTTTTTTGGACTGCTGCTTTTGGGAAGTTGTAAATCGGCTTTAGAAAAAAAGACTTGGAAAGAAGGAATTTTGGTAGATGAATTTATTTATGACAAAGCTCCTTATCCTTCCTGTCATGCCGTAACTATTGCGGAAGCAACCAACGGCGATTTAGTAGCATCGTGGTTTGGCGGAACACATGAAAGACATCCTGATGTTTGTATTTATGTAGCCATCAAACCAAAAGGAAGCGAAAAATGGGGAGAAGCGTTCAAAGTAGCTGATGGAGTTATGCCAGATGGCAAAAGATTTCCAACATGGAACCCAGTTTTGTACCAAATTCCAAATGGTGATTTGATGTTATTTTATAAAATAGGGCCAAAACCATCGGAATGGTGGGGTGTGTATAGAACTTCTTCGGATGGAGGTAAAACGTGGTCTGATAAAATTGATATGCCGAGTAAGGACTTTCTAGGACCAATCAAAAACAAACCGGTTTTATTGAGTAATGGAACTTTATTGCTTCCTTCAAGTACCGAAGGAAATGGCTGGCATCTGCGTATGGAATCCACTCCCGATTTTGGAAAAACCTGGGTTATGGGCGATACCATTTCAAGAGGAAAACAAAAAATCGATGCTATTCAGCCAAGTATTCTTTTTCACAAAGATGGTAGTATTCAGGCAATCGGAAGAACCAGAAACAGAGCGATATTCAGTACTTTTTCTAAAGATAACGGGAAAACGTGGTCAGAAATTGAATTAATTGGATTGCCAAATAATAATTCAGGAACAGACGCCGTAACGCTGAAAAACGGCAAACAGCTGTTAGTTTACAACCACGTTTTACCTCCAGGAAAAGAAGCCAAAGGACCAAGAACCCCTTTGAATATTTCTATTTCTGATGATGGAATTCATTGGAATGCGGCTTTGGTTTTGGAAGATTCAAAAATCAGTCAATATTCGTATCCATCGATGATTCAGAGTTCTGATGGAATGGTTCATGTTGTTTATACCTGGAGAAGAGAAAAATTGAAATACGTAAAAATCGATCCAAGTAAATTAGTGGCACTTCCTATCAAAAACGGAATCTGGCCTGGACAAGAAGGCGTTGAAGTGAAGGCAGTTAAAGCGGAAGAGGAATAGATGAAAAAATATTTGCCACACATTAAAAGGATTTAAAATTTTAATCTGTGTAAATCTGCAAAATCTGTGTGAAAAAAAAATAAGCACGCAGATTTTGCAGATTCAGCAGATTTTAATTCGTGAAAATCCTTTAATCAGTGGCAAAAAAACTTAATAATATGAGGTCAATTAATTTTCAGAAAAACTTAATTATTGGCATGCTAATTGTTTTATCAGGAACATTCAGTAATTCAGTTTTAGCACAATCCAATAAGAAGCAAAAATATAAAGTGGCGGTTTGTGACTGGATGATTTTAAAAAGACAAAAACTAGGCGCTTTTGGTTTGGCTCAGGAAATCAAAGCTGACGGAATTGAATTGGATATGGGCGGTTTAGGAAACAGACCGACTTTTGATAGTAAGTTAGGCGACCCCGTTGAGAGACAAAAGTTTTTGGATAAATCTAAAGAAACAGGTGTTGGAATCAGTTCGATTGCGATGTCTGGTTTTTATGCGCAGTCATTTGCCAAAAGAGATTCGATAACCCTTATGGTCAGAGATTGCGTCAAAGCCATGAAAGATATGAATGTGAAAATTGCATTTCTTCCTTTGGGTACGGGATGTGATTTGGTTAAAAATCCAGAATTACGTCCTATAGTAATTGAAAGATTAAAATGGGCAGGAAAACAAGTTGGGAAAATAGGAGGTGTAATTGCTGTTGAAACTTCTTTGAGTGCCACAGAAGAAATAAAATTGTTGAAAGAAATTGGCAGTAAAAATATCAAAATTTCGTTCAATTTTTCTAATGCTGTAGAAAATGGAAGAGACATTTCTGCCGAGTTGAAGATTTTAGGAAAAAAGCATTTGGGACAGATTCATGCTTCAACAACAGATGGCGTTTGGTTACAAAATAATACCCATGTGGATATGCCAAAGATCAAAAAAACACTGGACGAAATGAAATGGAGCGGCTGGCTAATTGTAGAACGTTCGCGTGATGTGACACAAGTGCATAATGTGAAAGTCAACTACGGAGCCAATGTGGCTTATTTGAAGAATATTTTTCAGAACTAAAATAAAAAATCTGCCGAATCTGTTAAATCTGCGTGCTATATTTCTCTCACGCAGATTTAGCAGATCCAGCAGATTAGAATTGGAGAGTTTCATACTCAAAAAATAAAATTACAATACAATGAAATATCTAAACTTACTTTTTTTAGGATTATGTGTCACTTTTGCTTCAGCGCAAAACATCACTATCGTTCGTGATGCCAATGCTCCCAGAGCAGAATTTGGAGCCGAAAAGTTATCCGAAACAGTTACAGCTAAAGGATTAAAAGTTGTTTTTGCAGACAAAGCACCCAAAAAATCAAAAGACAAAGTAATTATCATTGGTGAAAAAGGAACTGATTTTTGGACAGTAAATACGAAAAGTGCAAAAATCGACGATTCGAAATTAACCAAAAAAGAAGGCTTTCAAATTCGTACACAAAAAAACTTCATTTACATAGAAGGAACTGATGCAACCGGAGCTTTGTATGGTGCATTGGAATTGGCGGATCGTATTAAATCGTCAGGCGAAATTCCTTCAGAAATCAATATCGAAGACAGCCCGGAAATGGTGCTGAGAGGTTCTTGCATCGGAGTGCAGAAAACGGCTTATCTTCCGGGGAGAGATGTTTATGAATATCCTTATACACCGGAATCTTTCCCTTGGTTTTACGATAAAAAACTCTGGACAAAATATTTGGATATGATGGTCGAAAACCGTCTGAATTCCTTGTATTTATGGAATGGGCATCCTTTCGCTTCGTTGGTGAAATTAAAAGACTATCCGTTTGCCGTTGAGGTAAGCGATGAAGATTTCAAAAAGAACGAAGAAATTTATAATTATCTTACAGTAGAAGCTAACAAAAGAGGGATTTGGGTAATTCAAATGTTCTACAATATTATTGTTTCCAAGCCATTTGCAGAGCATTATGGAATTAAAACCCAAGATCGTTCGCGTCCGATAACTCCAGAAATTGCCGATTACACTCGTAAATCGATCGCCGCTTTCATCGAAAAATATCCAAATGTTGGATTGTTGGTGTGTTTAGGAGAAGCAATAAATACAGTTGAAGATGATGTAACATGGTTTAATAAAACGATTATTCCCGGTGTAAAAGACGGTTTGAAGGCATTAGGAAAAACTGAAGAGCCGCCAATTATTTTAAGATCCCATGATACTGATGCGCCTGCTGTAATGAAAGAAGCATTGCCGATTTACAAAAACTTATACACCATGAGTAAGTATAATGGCGAATCATTAACCACTTATACACCTGGCGGACCTTGGGGAGAAACGCACAAACAGTTGAGTTCTTTAGGCTCGATTCACATCGAAAATGTACATATTTTGGCAAACTTGGAGCCTTTCCGTTATGGATCACCTGATTTTATCCAAAAAACGGTTAATGCAATGCACACTATCCATGGTGCCAATGCGCTTCATTTATATCCTCAAGCTTCTTATTGGGAATGGCCGTATTCAGCAGATAAAACCAAAACAGGCGAGCGATTACTCGAAATGGATCGCGACTGGATTTGGTACAAAGCTTGGGCAAGATACGCTTGGGCAAGCAAAAGAGACCGAAATCAGGAAATTAAGTATTGGGATAATGAGTTGGCAAATAAATTTGGAACCGACACAGATGGCGCCAATAATATCCTAAAAGCTTATGAAGAAGCGGGAGAAATTGCTCCAAAAACATTAAGACGTTTCGGAATTACCGAAGGAAACCGTCAGACTTTATTGTTGGGAATGTTTGAAAGCCAATTGGTCAATCCAGCTAAATGGAGGGTTTATCCTGGTTTCCATGAATCTTGCGGACCTGTGGGAGAATTGCTTTTGGAATATGCTAAAAAAGAATGGAACAAAGAACCTCATGTTGGCGAATTACCAACCCAAATCATTGCCGAAATTACTGAACACGGCCGATTAGCCGTTGAAGCCATAGATAAAGCTGAAGCCAGCGTAACCAAAGACAAAGAAGAATTCCTGCGTCTGAAAAACGACATGCACGCTTATAAAGCTTTCGCCGACTTTTTCTCTGAGAAAGTGAAAGCGGCACTTTTGGTATTGCGTTACAGCTATTCTAATGATATTTCCGATTTAGACAAAGCATTGCCGCATTTGGAAAAGAGTATCGAATATTACGAATTATTGGTCAATTTAACCAAAGACCATTATTTATATGCCAATAGTATGCAAACCGCTCAGCGTCGAATTCCGATTGGTGGTGACGATGGGAATAACAAAACCTGGGCTGAGTTGTTGCCACATTATGAACGCGAGTTGGCTAATTTTAAGAGAAATCTGGATTTGTTAAAATCATCAAAAGACGGTAAAATCGTAACCAAAGAAGGCAAACCGTGGCAACCTGCTGAAGTGACTTTGTTAAGCGAAAGCAAAGGAACTTATGCAGTCAAAAACGGAACAAAGGTTTATGGAACTGCAATTTCGGAGTTCACAAAAGTTGCTCCTGAACTGAAAAACCTAAAAGGAATCGCTTTCGATGAAACCGCTCAAAACGAGAAGGGAACACATCTGAAATTTAAAAATACCAAGCCAGTAAAATTGGTAGTGGGTTATTTCAATAGTGATCAAAAACGATTTTTATTTCCGCCAAGTTTAGAAACAGATGCGGCAGGAAATAATTACGGTCAGGCCGAAGTAATTCTAGCGAGCGCGATGAATTTGAAAGAATTGCCACGAATCAACATTCATACCTATACGTTCCAGCCGGGCGAAAATACATTAGATTTAGGAAAAGGAAGAGTACTGATTTTAGGGTTTATCGATGCCAACCAAACCGTGACGCCACGCGATGTTGGTTATATCGATGCAGGTGAAAAAGGGGCGATAGACTGGCTGTTCTATTAAAATGTTTAATTGCCTTCAGTTTTAGTTGGAGTGATAAGTGGTCAATGTTGTTTTGGCTAAAGCCTTTTTTAATAATTTAATCTTGTTTCTCCAGCTAAAGCTGGAGGCAATTAAAAAAAAAAGAGCTCCATTGCCATTTTCTAATGTTTCTCCAGCTAAAGCTGGAGGCAATTAAAGAAAAAGAGCTCCATTGCTATTTTCTAATGTTTCTCCAGCTAAAGCTGGAGGCAATTAAAAAAAAAAAGAGCGCAAGCGGAAGGGAAGTTAAGTCTAACAGTTTTTTAAAACAAACTTAAATGACCTTATATTACTTATATGGTTTTAAAAAATATGAAGAAAGTAGTTTTTTTTATTATTTGTTTTTTTTCAAGTTTTGCCTTAGTATGGAGCCAAAGCAAAGGAGAAGAGTCAGCGAAGTTCCGTAAAGAAATCTCGTTGAATTCCTCTTGGGAAACCATTGTTTTAGACAATCCATCGCAGGAGGAAACTTTCGTAAACAACCCAAAAATTGATGCGAATTGGAAAAAAGTAAACGTTCCCCACAACTGGGATCAGTATTACGGCTTCCGAAGAACCAAACACGGCAATCTTCACGGAACCGCTTGGTATCACAAGACGTTAACCTTAGATAAAAAAGACAAAGGAAAACAGTTGTTTCTGTTTTTTGAAGGGGTAAGTTCCTATGCTACGGTTTGGGTAAACGGCAAAAAAGTGGGTGAACACAAAGGCGGAAGAACCACGTTTACAGTTGCTATTACCAATGCCATTTCTTTCGAAAAAGAAAACTACATAATGGTTAAAGCTGCTCATCCATCCTTCATCGCCGATTTGCCTTGGGTTTGTGGCGGTTGTTCTGGAGAGTGGGGATTCTCGGAAGGTTCGCAACCGATGGGTATTTTCAGACCAGTGACTTTAGTTGTTACTGATGCTGTTCGAATAGAACCTTTCGGCGTTCATGTTTGGAACGACAAAACCACTTCCAAACAAAAAGCCATTCTGAATACTACCACCGAAATCAAAAACTACGGGAATACCAACCGAAAACTAATTATTACTAACATACTTTTTGATACAGAAGGGAAAAAAGTAGCCTCTTTTCAAAGTGAAACTAATAGTCTTGTTGGAGAAACAAAAGAAATTCAACAGACACTTTCTGAAATTGCTAACCCAAAATTATGGTCGCCATCCAATCCGTATTTGTATCAACTGGTTACCACGATTTATGAAAACGGGAAGAAAATAGACGAACTTAAAACACCTTACGGAATCCGTTGGGTTTCGTGGCCGGTAAGCCGAGACGGAAAAGACAATCGTTTTTATATCAATGATGAACCGTTGTTTGTGAACGGAACTTGCGAATACGAGCATTTAATAGGGAATAGCCATTCCTTTTCAGATGAGCAGATTCATTCGAGAATTGAACAAATAAAAGCGGGAGGATTCAATGCTTTTCGCGAAGCGCACCAGCCACATAATTTAAAATACCAACAAGAATTAGACGAAAATGGAATCCTGTTCTGGAGTCAGTTTTCGGCACATATTTGGTACGACACACCGGAATTCAAAGAAAATTTCAAAACCTTATTAAAAGAATGGATTAAAGAGCGCAGAAACAGTCCGTCAGTTGTATTATGGGGATTGCAAAACGAAAGTACCATTCCGAAAGAGTTTGCCGAAGAATGCACTAAAATCATTCGCGAAATGGATCCGATGTCGGCTCAACAACGTATCGTAACAACCTGCAACGGTGGCGAAGGAACCGATTGGAATGTGGTTCAAAACTGGTCAGGAACTTATGGTGGCGATCCGTTCCATTACGATGTCGAAATGAGTACCCAATTATTAAACGGAGAGTACGGTGCTTGGCGTTCCCACGATTTACATACCGAAGGTGAATTTGACCAAAAAGGAACCCTAAGCGAAAACCGTTTTTCGCAATTAATGGAAATCAAAGTCCGCGAAGCCGAATCGGTAAAAGATAAAATTGCAGGACAGTTCAATTGGCTTTTTGCTTCGCACGAAAATCCGGGACGCGTTCAAAACGGTGAAGGATTCCGTGATATTGACAAAGTGGGACCTGTCAATTACAAAGGACTTTTCAGTATTTGGGGAGAACCTTTGGATGCCTATTATATGTATCGTGCGAATTACGTTTCGAACAAAACCAATCCGATGGTCTATATCGTTTCACACACCTGGCCGAGTCGTTGGGAATCTGCCGGAATCAAAAATGGTATCGATGTCTATTCCAATTGTGATGAAGTGGAATTGTTCAATGATGTCAATAAATCGTCACTAGGAAAACTTAAAAATCCAGGCATCGGACAGCATTTTCAGTGGAATAATGTCAATGTCCAATATAATGTTTTATACGCTGTAGGTTATGTAAATGGCAAAGCAGTTGCTAAAGATTATATCGTTTTGAACAGCTTACCCAAAGCACCGAATTTCAATACTTTGATTGCTGATCAATCCGAAGTTATCAATTCACAAAAAGGCTACAATTATATCTACAGAGTCAATAGTGGCGGAAGCGAGTTCACAGATACTTTTGGCAATAAATGGCTGGCGGATACACATAAAAGCGATGCGAATTCCTGGGGTTCTTTGTCGTGGACAGATGATTTTAAAAAATTGCCTGATTTTTATGCCAGTCAACGCATCACCTTTAATCCAATTTCCGGAACTAAAAACGGAGCCTTGTTTCAGGATTTCAGATATGGTGTAGATAAATTGCGTTACGAATTTCCTGCACCCGATGGCGACTATTTGGTCGAATTGTATTTCACAGAACCTTGGTACGGAACGGGTGGAGGTTTGGATTGCAAAGGATGGCGTTTGTTTGATGTAGCCATTAATGAGAAAGTAGTTTTAAAAGATTTAGATATCTGGAGTGAAGCAGGGCAGAACAAAGCGTTGAAGAAAACATTTGTGGTAAAAAGCGTTAACGGAAAAATCACGATTTCATTTCCGAATGTAAAAGCAAGTCAAGCGATCATTTCGGCGATTGCCATTGCAACTAAAGATAAGAAAATCAAAGGAGCTCCTGCATCATCAGGGAATATTCAGAATGTTACTCATTCACAAGCTAAAATAGGTACTTGGTTAGGAATTAATTCGAAAGAATATTTGGATTCAGAAGTTGTTTTTACCCAATTACCAGCCGAAGTATTTGGAGCAGATTATTTGCAATTTTCGACTAATTCTAAGACTCAAGGTTCTTTTATAACAAAAGAAGATTCTGAAATTTATCTTTTTCGTCCATCAAAAGATTCTATTTTAGGTTATAAAAGAATGAAAGAAACGGCTAAAAATTCTGAGAGAGTAGCATTTTCAGTTTTCCATAAAAAAGTAAAAAAAGGAGAGAAAGTAGCTTTTGAAGACAATTCTACCATTGCGGTTGTTCCCGCTTATGATATGGGTGAAAAAGATGATTCGAGACCCATTGTACTGTTGGAGGCTGAAAAATCCAAAACAACCGGTACCGGAATCGAGAAAGGCAATTTCAAAAAGGCAGATTATATCGAATTTACTCAAAAAACGAGTAACAGCATTCAGTTTGAGGTAAAACCGGGTGTTGCGGGCATTTATTTAATGCGTTTCAAATTTATGAATCGAAATGCAGGACCGATAAAAGTCAAATTCAAAATGCAGGATGCTTACGGAATCCTGATGCGAAATGACACGATTGAGTTTTTCCCTTCACCTGAAAAGTGGAAGGTATTGAATACCACCTCAGGTGGGTATATTAATGCAGGAACCTATACAATTACATTAGAATCGGAGGATATGAAAGGTTTGCTTTTGGATAGTTTTGAGTTTCAGTAAGAAGATAATAGAATACAGAATACAGAATGCAGAATACAGAATATAGAGCAAAGAAGATTTCGAAAATCGACAAGTTTTGAATGTTTAAAAGAATAAATGATCATATAGTTTAAAAAGAAATCTGCGTAAATCTGCCAGATCTGCGTGCAAAAAATAAATGTAAACCATATAAGGCATAGAAGTTCATTTAAGCAAAATGTAGTACAAACTTATATTACCTTTATTTCTTATATGGTTAATAAAAAAAACACAATTGATTCCTTTGAGTTTCAGTAATGGATAAAACATATAAGGCATATAAGTTTTTAAATATAAAATCTGCGTAAATCTGCCAGATTGCGTACAAAAAATAAATGTAAACTATATAAGGCATAGAAGTTCATTTAAGCGAAATTTAGTACAAACTTATATTACCTTTATTTCTTATATGGTTAATAAAAAAAACACAATTGATTCCCTTGAGTTTCAGTAATGGATAAAACATATAAGGCATATAAGTTTTTAAATATAAAATCTGCGTAAATCTGCCAGATCTGCGTGCAAAAAATAAATGTAAATCCTATAAGGCATAGAAGTTCATTTAAGTGAAATTTAGTACAAACTTATATTACCTTTATTTCTTATATGGTTAATAAAAAAAGTTACAATGGTAAACGACAATAAAAATGTTTTTCAAAAAGTAGCAACAACAATCGTACTGTTGCTTTTAGTAGTTTTTGCATCAGCGCAAAAAAACGCCAGAATCGTAGAAGATTTCAATAAAAACTGGAACTTCAAATTAGGAGATTATCCTCAGGCGATTAATGCCAATTTCAATATTTCCGATTGGAGAGCCTTGCAACTGCCTCACGATTGGAGCATTGAAGGAGCTTTCAATAAAGACAATAAAACCAAACAAGCGCAGGGATTTTTACCTGCTGGAATCGGCTGGTATCGCAAAACGTTTACCGTTCCTGCGGATTGGAAAAACAAAGCCGTATCGGTTGAATTTGACGGCGTTTTTAAAAACAGCGAAGTATTTATCAATGGTCATTCTTTGGGAATGCGACCAAACGGTTATATTTCTTTCGCTTACGAATTGTCTAAATATTTAAATTTCGGAAAGCAGAATATTATCGCCGTAAAAGTTGATAACGATGCACAGCCCAATTCAAGATGGTACACCGGTTCCGGAATTTACAGGAATGTGCGATTGGTTGCCAGCGAAAAACTGCACGTGGCACATTGGGGGACGTATGTAACAACGCCCGAAGTTTCTACAGAAAAAGCAAGCGTTCATTTTGAAGTGACTGTTGATAATGAAAATGCTTCCGCAAAAGAATTCAAACTCGTGACTTCTATTTTGGATGCTAATAATAAAGAGGTAGCGAATTCAACGTCAACAGAAAAAATTGGTGCTAAAACATCGGCAAAAAAGATTCACAATTTAGCGGTCAACCAACCAAAATTATGGGATACTGAAAATCCTAATATGTATAAAATTGTAACCACAATATATGAAGGTTCTAAAAAAGTGGATAGTTACGAAACGCCTTTGGGATTCCGTTATTTCTCTTTTGATTCCGAAAAAGGATTTTCATTAAATGGAAAACCAACTAAAATATTAGGCGTTTGTCTGCATCATGACAATGGTGCTTTGGGAGCTGTAGAAAACATTCACGCCGTTCGCAGAAAACTAACGTTGCTGAAAGAAATGGGCTGTAACGCCATCCGAATGTCGCATAATCCACATTCGTTGGAAATGATGCAACTGTGTGATGAAATGGGGTTTATTGTTCAGGATGAGTTTACTGATGTCTGGAAAAAGAAAAAAGTGACCAACGACTACCACAAAGATTGGGATGCGTGGCACAAACAGGATTTAGAGGATTTCATCAAAAGAGACCGTAATTATCCATCCGTAATCATGTGGAGTATTGGTAACGAGATCCGTGAACAATTTGACAGCACCGGAATTGCGATTACCAGAGAACTGGCGCAAATCGTAAAGTCATTGGACACCACTCGTCCCGTAACTTCTGCTTTGACTGAAAATGTTATTGAGAAAAACTTCATTTATCAATCGGGTCCTTTGGATTTATTGGGCTTCAATTACAAACATGAAGATTACAAGGACTTTCCGATCCGTTTTAAAGGCCAAAAAATACTAGCATCAGAAAGCGTTTCGGCTCTTGAAACCCGTGGGCATTATGACCAGCCTTCGGATGTAATTAAAGCTTGGCCTACAAAATACGGTGCCGAATTTGACGGAAATAAAGATTGGACTGTTTCGGCCTATGATAATGTGAAATCTTATTGGGGAGCAACGCACGAAGAAAACTGGAAAACCATCAAGAAACAGGATTTTATGGCGGGTACTTTCATCTGGACAGGCTTCGACTATATCGGTGAACCCGATCCGTATCCGTATCCGGCGCGCAGTTCGTATTTCGGGATTATCGATTTGGCAGGTTTCCCCAAAGATGTCTATTATATGTACCAAAGTGAATGGACGGCTAAACCTGTTTTGCACTTATTTCCGCATTGGAACTGGACGGCAGGGCAGGAGGTCGATGTTTGGGCGTACTACAACAATGCCGATGAGGTGGAATTGTATCTGAATGGAAAATCATTAGGCAAAAAAGCTAAACAAAATGATGATTTGCATATTTTGTGGCGTGTCAAATACGAACCCGGAACGCTAAAAGCCATTTCCAGAAAAGACGGAAAAGTAGTTTTGGAAAAGGAAATTCACACCGCAGGAACGGCTTCTAAAATCAATTTGAAAGCCGATAAAACTACCATTAAAAATGATACTTACGAATTGGTTTACGTCACTGTTTCGATAACTGATGCCAATGGAATTATGGTTCCGAATGCCGATAATCTAATTAATTTTGAAGTTACAGGCGGAGGGAAATTGGTTGGTTTAGATAATGGGTATCAGGCTAATTTGGATTCGTTTAAAGCCAGCTCTTATAAAGTCTTTAACGGAAAATGTATTGCAATTATCCAGTCGAATGGAAGAAAAGAAACTATTCAATTGAAAGCAACTACAGCCAATGGAATTTCTGCTGCAACTATCAGTGTAAATGTAAAGTAAGCCCTATTGCTACAACTAATTGATTTTTGGTATTGAAAATTGGATATGATGTCGTATTTTTGCCAACTATTTACTTAATAAGACTTGGTTTGAAATTTATTTTAAATCAAAAAAATGGGGTCGACTGGTTTTGACAGCAAGTCGAATTGAAAAGTAAGCACGTCGAGAACTGGGATAATTCTCGTAAATAAAAGGTCTCAAACTTTTTACACGGCGAAGGAAACTACGCTCTTGCTGCATAATCTGAATTATAGTAAGATTAGCCTCGTCCTACCAGGTAGGAAAGCAGGATTCATCTCGAAAGCTTTGGTTTATAGCGGTCGATTAAGGTGAATCGTAAATTTAAACCTAGATTTCCACAAGCTTCGGGTGGATTTCGAAACTTAAGAAGCTAAGCAAAGAGCGGTTGTTTCTGACCTAACTCCTAGTCGAAAACTCATTCAGAAAATAAGCGTGTAGAAAGCTCTTTAGTTGCTTGTTTGGACCCGGGTTCGATTCCCGGCGATTCCACAAAAAGCCTTGTAATCAACTGATTATAAGGCTTTTATTTTTATAGTTGCCGTTTTCGTTGCCGTTTACTACTTGTTGATAACTTTTTATATGAACATAATCAAATAAAAAAACGTCCATCTTTTCATCGTTTCTTTATAGATATCGGTTATATCAAATTTTAAAGTTTCCTGACTTAAAATATTGGTCTTTTCATAAATGTTGTTCATTAACATTAATTAAAGGAGATTTTAATATGTTTTATTTTTGTTATTTTTGAAAAACAATTAAAGAAACAAACATACGCTTCTCTATCTAATTTTAAAATGTATTGTCGCTACTGGAGTAGCGAGTACCTACAAGTTAGGCGAAATTAACCCGAAAAATTATGGAAAATAAGACACATATTGATGGAAATGGAAACATTGTTGTACAGAATGTTGATGGTTCAACTATAATTATCAATCCTGACAATACAGATGAAATCAAAACTTTAATTATAAATTTAGGTGATAAATTAAGTAATCTTCCTCAAAATGTTCTAGAAATGATTAATGAAAAACAAGACCTTAATAAACCAATTGAAAAAGGAGCTAATGTTTATCTAACAGTTTTAATAAGAACGACAGGATATGGCAATTCTTATACTTTCCGATTCGGTGTGACTATAACAAATTTAACAAACGGCGTGAGATATTTCAATCAACCCTTTTTCAAAGTAAATCCAGCCTTTGAACTTCACAAAGGAATTAGACACGATACATTTGTAATGATTGATGATACAGGAGAAAGTAATTTCCCTGTTAGATTAGAATACGGACAACCTATTTCTGCTTCTTATCCAATAAAAGAAGGAATAATTGATAACTACAAACAAATTCTTGCGGAAGATGAAGATGCTTTTGTACAATGTTTTATAAACTCAACAGTTGGAGAATTGTTTGAATCAAATAAATTAAAAGTGAGTGATTTATTAAGAACTTTAGAAGGATAATTATGGAAACATTAGCAATTCAGACAATAGCATTATTAACACCATACTTGGTAAAAGGTGCTGAAGAAATTACAAAATCTGTAGCAAAAGACGTTTGGGAAAAAGTAAAAAACATCTTTAAATCAAAAGACAAAGAAAATTTATTAGAAAAATTAGAAATAAATCCAACTGACTTAAAACTTCAAGCACAAGCTGAATATGTTATTCAAGAAGAATTGGAAAACAATACAGAATTGGTAGATATTTTAACAAAACTTGTAATGGATTTAGAATCATCTACTGAATATAAATCTGAAATAAATCAAACGGGTAATGATAATATTGCAGTTGGAGGACAGATAAATAATTCGACAATTAGTATAAATAAAAAGTAGCAACTTCGCCTAACATGAACTGTGTAAAAAAACTAATTTTTAAGCAGTTTTTTGCAAATAAATATCCTGGTATAAAGTTCTGTTTTTCACAACTCCAAATACAATTTTAAGTAGCTTGTTGCACACTGCAATTATAGC
>Ga0308157_10001507_pt1 | contig 47018 bp, 63 predicted proteins | sample PhyBR1_FD_201035 | JGI IMG/M metagenome (GOLD analysis project Ga0308157, IMG submission 201035) | Phyllosphere microbial communities from UC Gill Tract Community Farm, Albany, California, United States - DLSLB.R1 | ecosystem: Host-associated > Plants > Phyllosphere > Unclassified | place: USA... | reverse complement strand
TCGTCGGCGGCCATGTATCCATGTTCCGCCAGCGCCTCCTCGTAGGCGTCCGGCGTCCAGCAGTGAACGACGCCGCCTGTCGTGCGACGGGTGCATCGGCCCATGCCGGTGCTCACGACGAGCCCGGTGTGGACCGTGCCGCAGAACAGGGCGTGACATGGCTCGATCCTCATCTCGAAGGCACCCCAGCGCAGCGTGGGATCGAGACCGAGGATCCTGGCGAGGCGACCGCGCGGAATCGCTCCGTCCGCACCTATGACGGCTCCCCTGAAGATCCGTCGCGGGATGCGTAGCGTCCGTCGTGCGATCCCGTCGGCCATCACACCATCGCCCCGTCTGTAGACGAGCAGAGACGCGACGCCGTCTGCTCTGCAGTAGGCCGTCCCGTCGTAGTAGTCGGGCGCTCCGATGATCCTCATCCGCCGTTCCCGGCGACGAGTCCGTTGCAGGGGGCGTCGGGACCGCGTTCGGCCCGGCAGCGGCCCTCGGCCTCCCGCCTGTCCCGCCTGTCGCGATCCTGCGCGTCCTTGATGCTGCGGCGGAACGTCTTCTCGGCGTCCGCCCTGTTCACGGCGCTCCATCCGGAGGTGGCGGACGCGTTCCGGTCGGAACCCATGCAGCCGCCAACGAGGAGCGGAACGGCCGCGGCCATCGCAATCGCCATGCGCATAGTGTGTAATCCCCCATCGGCATCGCCGTGACGCCGGCATCGTTCTACAACGTTGTCGGGGGCGCGTCCACAGGCGGGTTGCGTCGTCGGCGCGGCATGTCCCGACCGTGCTCCGTGGCGTCAGGCCAGGACGATCGCGACGTAGAGGCCGAGCAGCGCCAGCTGTTCGAGCGCGTCCGTGCCGGAGTAGGTCCGTCGACCTCCGCGAGAGAACAGCGGGATGCCGAGAAGGTGACCCTGCATCACGATCGACGCCACGACCATGGCGCCCAGGATCCAGTCGAGCAACCATCCGTTTCCGGTGGCGTGGATTGCCCAGACGCCCAGTCCCAGGACCGCGCACAGGACGACGCCGATGAGCGCGCCGAGGGCGATGCCGCGTGCGGTGCCGGTCGGCGTCTCGATGGACGTCGCGGCCGGACCGGCGTGTCCGAGCTGCATTCTGCGTCGTGGCTTCTTCATCGATCGACTTCCCTTCGGATCGACAGTCGGGTGCGGACGCCGCTCTGTCAAGCGGCGTCCGCATGCGGCCTCAGCGCCGCTTCGTCATCCTGAAGGTGAGGTTGATGCGCTCGCCGGTGTCGCGGTCGGTCTTCGCGATCCCGTGCAGCCAGTTGCGCTGGGTGTCGCCGGCCATCACGAGCAGTGAGCCGTGCGACAGCGGGATGTGGACCGTCGATCCCGTGCGGTCCTTGCGGCGCATGTCGAAGACCCGTTCGCATCCCAGGCTGACCGAGGCGATCGTCGGTCGGATTCCCAGCTCGGGTTCGTCGTCGGCATGCATGCCGATGCTGTCGCGACCGTGCCGGTACGCGTTCAGCAGCACGGAGTTGTAGGTGGCTCCGGTGATGCGCTCCACGTTCCGGCGGATGGATTCCAGGAGCGGCGTCCACGGGTTCTGCGTCATGCTGATGCCCGAGTAGGAGTAGCCGACTTCCCCGTGCCAGGAGATCAACCGAGGCTGGGGGATCTCCCGGCCCTTGATCCTGATCGACCGCTGCTCCCACGGGATCCCGGCCTTCAGGCGCTCGAAGAGCTCGTCGGGTCCATGACCCAGATCGGGTGCCGGATGCAGCACCACGTCCGCGTCCTTGAGATCGATGTGGCGCGGGCCGGCGGCGTCGAAGAGGTCGTTCACTTGCTTGTTCTCCTGCTTGGCGGCGTAGCCGACGATCACCGACGACTGGGCCTACCGAACATGGAATCAAGCCGTTCCGATCCTCAGCGGACGATCCTGGGCGTGAAGCCCTTGGGGACGACCTGTCCGCAGTGGATCAGGAAGGGAGCCTCCCTGACGGCCTCCGCGATTCCGCGGAACGCTCCGTCCTTCGCCGGGTCGTCGGCGAGGACCAGCGCACGCTCCAGCGCGGCCACGAACTCTCCGGGCGTGCGGATGGCCGAGACCGGCATCGCCGTCTCCGCCTCACGCACCGTCGATCGAGTCTCGTCGCGCATCGTTTCCGTCCTTCCAGGATCCGTCACTCGGGTACAACCCGCACCACGTGCCGCACCCCTGCGGCCTCCATCGTCCTCATGATCGTGATCGGATCGGGACGCTCCTCGACGTCCGGCATCCATGTCTTCGCGAAGATCTCGAGGATCGGCGGATTCCTCGTCTGCAGAGTGAGGATGGAGAACTCGCACATGTCCTTCAGGCACGTGGCGAGAGAGGGGGCGTCGAGCGTCCATTGTCCTCCGTCACGATCCTCCGCGCTGATCCATGCCGGCGAGTGGGGAGTCGGATTCGCGATCCTCAGGAGATAGTCGTCGTCCTTGAGACCGGTGGACGCGGCCAGCGTCCTGAACATGGTGGCGGCCGCATCGGCGTGGTCCATCGACCTGCCCAGATTCAGCGCCGGGAGGTCGGTACGCATGGATTCGGCGAGTTCCGCGATCCATCCCTCGACGACATCGATCGCGAGCGCGTGCGCCGTGACGGCGTCCACGTGCATGAAGCGATCCACTCCCATGCGCCTGTCGACGACCACGCCGATCATTCCTCCCCGTTCGGGCATGTCGGGGTCGTTGAGCTGGCACACGTCGAGATGCAGCCCATGGGATTCCATGTGGACCGAGACCTCGATGCCGTCCGTGCAGTCGAGATTGCCCGCCAGCGTCCCGTCCTCGGGACCGCTCCAGCATTCCGGAGCCACCCTCGCAAGGGTCTCCCTCATGCGGCGGAGCATCGTCTCGAGGATCTCTCCGTCGCCGTCCTGGCCTGTGTCCCTCCGCCTCAGGATGACGCTGGTGCTCACGTGAAGGATGCGGCGCCGGCGCTGTAGTGCAGGACGGCCTGCCATGGGCGCCCCTCGACGCTCCCCCCGAGCACCAGCACGTCGGCGCGCATCTCGTCGAGTTCGCGCAGCACGACGTCCGCCATGTGGACGATCGTCGCCTCGTCGGCGTCATCGTCGGGAAGACTCACGTCCTCGCCCTCGAACCCGCGCCGCCCGTTGGCGACCGCCATCGCGTCGCCGCCGTGGTGGGAGATGCGTCGCAGCGCCTCGACGAGCACCTCCTTGGCGGGGCCTCCCGTGCGCCAGACGGGATCGTCCGCGTGGACGGGCTCATGCGTCTCGGCATGCCCGGGCCCCGTGGCGCCGGTCGGTTCCGGCTGGCGCGACGGCGTCGGTGCGGGCGTTGCGGCAGGCGCTTCGGGCGCAACGGTCCGATCAGGCGATCGGGTCGGTGCGGCGACTGCGTCGCGTGCCCGCTGGGTCGCTCCTCGGGTACGGGCCTCCATCTCCGCGCGCATGTTCTCCATCACGGTCGCCCTGGACGGGAGCAGCGCGATCGTCCCCTTGGGAAGATGGGCCGGAGGTGTGGTGTTCTCGGCTCCGCACACGCGGCATGCCCACCCTGCCTCGCGGTGGGACCCCGGACCCTTGCGGACGTCCACGTACCAGATCCGGTTGGCGGGGACGGTCTGACGACGGCGGCACTTCGGGGCGGAGCAGACGGCCTGGAGCGGCTTGATGGCGGACATGGGTCTTCCCCTTGATCGTTATGGAGTTTTTCATCCCGCGTTGCGGGAACGTCGCACATTCTAAGATAATATCTCGTTGACGACGATTGCCCCGTAGGGGGTATTGCAAGACCCTCGTGGTCGATGCAGGATGATGAGGCAGGGGGTCTGCCGCATATCGAACGGAAGTCGTCCTGGCTCCCGTGACGCATCGGTTCCCGTCCCTGCCGGATCGAGGAAGGCGCGTGGACCGCGTCGCACCCGCATCCGCCGACATGGTTTCGATCCCCAGGGATCGTTCGATTCGCAGCCCGGGCGTCCTACCTGCCCCCCGATTGGCGTTCGTGATGGCGCGACCGGAGCCCGCTCGGCCTGATGGCCGGGCGGGCTCCGCTGCATTCGGGACCGTCGCGTCGAGCGAAGGATCAGATCAGCGTCGGCTGACCATCGTCCGTCTGCACGGCGTCCGGACGCCGACGTAGCGATGGTCGGGCGATCCTCTCCCCCGTGCGCATCGCCTCGGTCTCCCGCTCGACCCATGCCAGAGCCTTGCGGCAGGCCACTGCGTACGTCGACCCGTAGAAGACGTCGGTCCGTCTCGATCCGTAGTGCACGGAGAACGAATCCGATCCGGTCGGCCTCATCTCCGGCACCGACGTCTGGATCAGGAAGCCCTGTCGACCGTGGTCGTGGCACATCATGAGGAAGTCCTCCATCAGTTCGCCGCGGCGCCTCCCGTCCGGTTCCTCGAGCAGCTTCACCATGAAGGGCAGATCCTCGAAGGCCGACACCGGATGATCCAGATCCATGTCCTCGACGATCTCGGTGAGGACGTCGCTGGCGGATCCGTCCGTCATGGTGCCGATGTGCGCGATGGACTCGATGCGTGCCGACGCCTGATCGAAGGCGCGCGCCAGGGTGATGGCCTCGTCGTCGATCTCCGCCTCGACGATGTCGAAGGATTCCAGCTCCTCGGGCCTGGAGAGCAGATCGTCGAGCTTGGCGCGTGCCGCCTCGATTGCGAGCTCGGCGGTCGCCACGGGAGCGCCGACCGCGAGACCCATGAGTCCCGGATGGATACGTTCGACGAATTCGCCCTTCACCAGGGCGGTGGTGCTCAATGCCTGTGGTTCGCCCTGACTCAGGTACCAGGAGACCTGTCCCGGCGTGGCGCGTCGCAGGAAGAGGCCGACCGCGGGGGACGCGAGTTGGCTCGTGGTGTCGGCTTTGGTCATGCTGCGTTCCTCGTGTCGTCGTCGAGCGGGGACAGGTCGTCCGATCCGGTCCTCGTCTCGATGTAGGTGATGGTCGTGGTGATGCGGTCCTGCACGGTCTTGAGCATCGCCTTGCGTCCCGCGTCGGCGCTTCTGGCCAGATGGGCGGTCGCATCGACGATGCGCCCGATCGTCTCGGTGCGCTCCGGCTCGTCGCCATGGCGGAGCATGTGCGTCAGGTCCTCCGCCAGTCGGGGAAGGGTCGTCCGGATCGTGTTCACGATGGCCGCCGTATGGGCGTCGCAGCCGTGATCGACCGTCATGGCCACGAGACGGGCGCAGGCCTCGCGCGAGTCGTGGACCCGTTTCGCGGGTCCCTCGCCGCCGACGGCATCCAGGATGGTCTCCCAGGCCTCGTCCGCGGCGTCACCATCCCCGGCGTCCGCCTTGGGAGCCTGCAGAGCGGCGACAGGCGTCGCCGGTGCCGAGATCGCGGGTCCCGGACGAGGTGCCGCGTCGTTGGCCGCACGAGGCAGAGCCGCGCGGGCGGTTCTTCCCGTCATGCCGATCGCCGAGAACGCCGGCGCTCCCCACCGACGGACGATGGGCAGCATCAGCATGTTCATGATCATCGAGGCGACGATGATCGATTCCATCGTCGCCGACGACGCCAGTCCGATCATGTAGCAGGCGTAGACCATACCGGAGAGGAAGCCGTGGGAAAGGGTCCCCTGCCATATCGTCGCGCCGAAGGATTCGGGATGCATGAAGTCGTGCATCACCGACGATCTCACGATCTCCGTCGATGCGGTCTGCGCGACCTGGACCGACTTCTCGGCCGCATTGACCGACGTCGGGGTCGGGGTCGGAGTCCTCCTGGAGGGGGTCTTCGCGACGGGAGTCGCCGGGGGTTCGATCTCCTTGTGCGACTTCGAATTCTCCGACTTCGTCTCCGCGACCAGTCTGATCGACCTCATGGTCCCCATGAAGCTCTTCTGGAAGGCGATTCTCAGATCCTCGAGGTCGGTCTCGTCCACGCAGGTCGGATCCTTCAGGGATACGATCCGCACGTGGGGGGCTTCGCATCCTCTGATCGCCTCGCGCACCTCGGGGGAGCATTCCAGGCAGACCATCACCGTACCGTCCCTGACGCTGGTGCCGCTGAGGACGACGCCGAGGCTGATCCTGGCCCGGCTCATCTCCTTCGCGACGATGTTCGCGGCAGCCTCGACGGCCCTTCTGCGTCGCGTCTCGTCGGTCTTGCCGCCACGTTCGAGCATGACGACCATGTGATGCGTCTGCGGGTGTCGTCTCGACGAGGGGACGATCGCCTTCTTCGCGGTCGGACCGGGGGGTGTCCGATCGCCGTCCATCTCGTCCAGCGCCTTGATGATGGCCTCGATCGCCGCCGGACCCTCGGGCCACGTCGCCAGATGGATGGCCCCGAGGACCTCCTGGTCGATGGGCTCCTCGATGTCCTGCGCATCCTTCCTCGTCGCACGCCGTGTGACGTCCGAGATCTCGTCGTCGATGACGGTTCGCAGCGTCTCCTCCGGAAAGCGCGCGATCACCAGCAGCCAGCATCCATCGACGCGATGACCGACGGGTCTGATCTCGTGTGCCCTGGTTCCGCCGAGCGTCTCGCGGATCCTGGTCCAGTATGCGGGCAGGCAGCGCAGCTGCGCCGCGGACGCATCCTCGCCCTTGAGCATGCGGAACATCAGGATGGCGGTGTCGTCGAGCAGGTCGGAGGCATCGCGCTCGCCCTTCGTGACCGCGACGTGTCCGGGTGTGTGGCGCTTCCGGCCACTCGTCTGCTTCCGATCATCGCTCGCGAGGATGTCGTCGTGCTCGGCGCGTGTCATTGTGCCGTCTTTCCTCATGTCGTCGGGTCCAGAGCGGAGGGCGTCCTCGATGCCAGATATCTCGCATGGGTGTCCACCTGCCGCGACGCCGCCGCCAGCAGGCTCACCCTCGCCGCATCCACGGACATCGCGGCGGATTCGAGACCGTCCACCAGCTTCAGGGTCTGCGTCGTCCTCTCCTCGTCCCGTGCATACCGCATAGCGGTCTCGTGCGCGGCCAGGAGATCGTGGAGTCCCCTGATGGATCGGAGCGCGTCCTCGACCGCGGGATCGTCGGCGTCGAACCCTTCGATCATCCGGCATATCTCCGCGGAGGACCGTGCGTCCTCCTGTCTGTGGAGGGGAAGGATGCTGCAGGCTTCGAGGATCGAGGAGATGACGTCCCGGGTCCGAGTACCGCCGGTCCGGGCGACCCGTGGCGTCTCCGGGCCAACCGATCCCGAAGCGGTGGCCGGCCGCGTTCTCTCCACGTCCGCGGCCATTCCGTTGCCGACGCCGGCGAGGACCATCATGGTCACCAGGATCATCGGAAGATAGGCCAGGTTTCCGGGTAGGATGGTGGCCAGGATGGTGGCGCACATGATCGCGATGGTGATGCCGCGCCTGTTCGCCCTCAGCATGCGGCTCCCGAACGCGGCGTTCCCGCGTCGTCCGATGCGCGACAGGATGCCGACCGTCAACGATGCGAAGACCGTCGTCATCGTCGCGGGCGTCGCGCCGACGGCGATCAGCTCGACGCCGCAGATCACCAGGAGAGCGATCGACAGCATCGACAGCACCGGGTCGACGCGTTCGCGGCGCTCCTGGTCGAGGTTCCGTATGCGTCGCGTCAGAATGGGCGACAGCGCCTTCTGCAGGAAGACCTTCGAATCGTAGGGGATCATCGGCCGACCCGCGACGACGGTGGTGCATCCCGCGGTCGCCAGACCGGACTGGCGCCATGTCTCGTACGCGCTCTCCTTCATCGAGAGAACGAAGCTCGCACGCATCGCCTCGGCGTCGTACCATGCCGCCATCGCTTCGGCGTGGACCGCCGCATCGGGACCGAGGACGGCATGCAGGTCCGCTCCGATACGCTGCAGAGCCGCGTTGACGATCATGATCGGATCCCGCGTGGGACTCCCGATCGGGCCGATGTCGATGCGTACGGGTCTGTAGCCGTTCCTCTGCGACGCCAGCCGGACGATCCCGGAGCGGTGCATCAGCGCATCGCCGGCGACGACCGTGTCGTCGTGCATGGTCGAGGCCGCGACGGCGGGTACGCCGCCGGGGACCTCGTAGGTGTCGTAGAACTTCTCCAGCACGGCGTCCCTCTCCCTCGCCTTCCGTCTGACGCGCGCGAGCGCATCCGGCGTCACTTCCCCGAGACCGTCCGCACGCGCTTCAGGCGCTCCTCGGCGGTCGCGCGGTCCGGCAGACCACGGGCGATGTCGTCCTCCACCAGACCGGTGTCGCCCCAGTCCCATGATCCCATGACGCCGAACGTGCCGCCGTTCTCCTCGACGATCCGGGCGGACACCGCCCGCAGGGACGGACCGAGGGGCCAGGCGGTCATGCGGACGTGCTTCCTGCGCCCGGCCGACAGGATCATGTGCCCGTCGGCGAAGTCCCGCTCCTCGATCGGCAGATCGACGTGCTCGATCCGGACGCCGTTGATGCGGAAGCCGCCCTGCGCCGCCAGGCGACGTGCGGCCGCCTTGCTCTCGGCGATGCCGGCGTGCACCATCGCCTCGGCGACCGTGATGAGGGTCGTGTCGGGATTCACGGGACATCCCACCGTGGGCAGCGAGGCGAGCGCGGCGGCGTCGTCCATGACGCCCCGGGTGGACGACGCCTTCGCCGCGTCCGCCGCCTGCTCGGCCGCCTCGCGGCCGTGCGCGATCGCCACCGCCTCGGTCGCGAGGATGGCCTTGGCCTCGTTGATCGCCGCTCCCTCCGATGCACCCCACATGCGGACCTCGTCCATGGGAAGCTCGGTGAAGAGGCCGAGGAACTCGCCGACCTTGGCATCTGGCACGTTTCGCCAGAACTGCCAGAGGTCGAAGCTGGAGGTCCGCGAGGGATCGAGCCAGACGGTCGCGCCACCTGCCGTCTTGCCCATCTTGCGCCCCTCGGCATCGGTCAGCAGCGGCATCGTCATCCCGAACACCGGGATGTCGTGCATGCGTCGCGCCAGATCGACGCCGGCGATGATGTTGCTCCACTGGTCGGAGCCGCCGATCTGCAGCCGTACGCCCCGGCTCCTGGCCAGATGCGCGAAGTCCATCGCCTGCATCGCCTGGTAGATCAGCTCCATCAGCGTCATCGGCAGCTGGTTGTCGAGACGACGGGAGACCACGTCGGTCGCCACGAGCCTGTTCAGGCTGATCTCGCGGGCCGGGCCGGTCAGGAAGTCCATGAAGGACAGCCTGTCGAGCCATGTGGAGTTCATGTGCTCGCCCATGGCCTCTCCCACGAAGCGGTCGATGCAGCGCCGGATGCCGACCAGGTTGCGCTGGATCTCCTCGGGGCCGATGATCGGCCGTGCGCCGTTCTTGTCCGATGGATCGCCGACGCGCGTCGTCGCGTCGCCGAAGAGGATGTGCACGGCGTCGACCGCGGCGCCCATGGTATGCTGGCCGGCCTCCACGGCCGCGCGGCGCATGTGGCGCGCCGCCATCAGCGGGATGCCCGAACCCACGTGCAGCGAGGGGGCGGTCAGATCGAATCCGACGTAGGCGGGAACCACCCCGGAGGCCATCTCGCGGTCCAGACCCGCGAGATCGGTGCAGTCCTTGACGAAGCCCCGTTCGAGCAGGACACGGAGCAGCGGCGAGCGCAGTTCGTCGATGTGCATCTTTCAATCCCCAGCCGATATTCCCAGGCTCACCCATCGGCTCGCGATCCCGCCGGATCGCTCTCCGTCCGATTGGGACGGTCACGCGCACGCGGGCGTTCAGCGACGCGGCATGGTCCATGACCACATGCCCTGCGCACCGGAGGCGGGTACCGGCTCCGGAAGGGCCAGCACGTCGTCCAGACGCCAGGCCCATCTTCCCGTCGTCCATATCCCGGACACGTGGTCGTCATGGGCGATCTCCCCGGGGAAGTGCTCCGTCCGCCAGTGTCCCGACACGCGGCACGTGCCGAGCACCGCTCCGTAGGGCAGGGTGCGGCGCCAGTCCGGTCCGAAGGCATCGACGCACAACGCCTCGAGCTCCTCCGTGATCATGGAGGCGGGCGGTCTTCCCGCGCCCGCATGGAGCGCGATCCTGTGACCGTGCAGCTTCGCCGGGATGGGCCACGAACGCGTCTCGTGCCGCTTGCGGCCGATCATCGCGAGACTGGCCCATGGTTGCCACAGCGTCAGCGCCGGCATTCTCGTGCCGGGGCCGGGAGGATTCGACGCCCCTTCGTCGAAGAGGGATCCCTGGATCATGCCGAAGGTGCCCAGGCGAAGGCGATGGTCATCGCCAGCAGCGCGGACTGCATCGTCGCGTCCCTCCACCGTCCCGGTGGTATGCGTCCGCTCCTGAAGCGGACGCCGAGGATGCGGCAGTCGCGGTCGAGCTTCTGGAGGAGCGCCCACAGGAGCAGAGGGGAGTACGCACGCAGGATCCAGGGCGCGACGCCCGCCGGCGGCGGATCCAGCGTCAGCAGCGCGAAGACCATGATGCCGGGCAGCATGTCTCCCGCGATGCCTCTGATCCTCGAACCGTTCGTCATCCTCTCATTCCGATCATCCCGAGCAGTCGCTGGAGGCGACCGCGCTCCAGAACGGGTGGCACGGCCCGCGTGTAACGACAAGTCCTCCCTTCGGGGTCGTGCTCGCGCTCGCGGGCCACCGCCGCGGCGACCGTCCTCAGATCGTCCTCGTCCAGTCGGCGATCCGCCCATGCGGCATCGTATTCCGGCATGACCGCATGGCAACCCAGCCACAGGTCCTCCAGCCAGCGGACGTCGTCCATGGTGACGGGAGCGACGAGCGGATCCGGTGGCGACGTCTCCGACGGGGTGATCGTCCCCGCGGTTTCGTCGGACGACGGGGCGCATGCCGTCATCGCGATGGCGATCGCGATGACGGGCAGGATCCTCATGTCCTGCGGGCGTCCATCGCGATGGCCGTCTCGGCGAGCGCGACGGATGCGAGCATCAGGAGCGGAGCGGCCGCCAGGGGAAGTTGCGGCACGAGAGGAGCCGCCATTCCCGCCGCGAAGCACGCGGCGGCCGCTCGCACGACGGCTTCCGAGGTGATCCTCATCTCGTGGTCCGAAGCGCCTTGGCGACGCGCGCCGACACGTCGCGCATGTCCTCGTCGTCGATCAGCCCTCCGTGACGGCGTACGCTCCAGTATTCGACGGTGCTCATCCTGCCGTCGGCCATGGCCTGGACGAACGGCTGCACCATCTGCGGCCTGGTCTGCAACGTCGTCAGGACGTGGGCGTAGCGGGAGGCGTCGATCTCGCCCACTCCGGACAGGACGGCGCCGACGTGGAAGCCGCACACGGTGACGAACACCCAGTACGAGATGCGGGCGACGAGCTCCCATCCGTTCCTGCCGGCGGACCTGGTCCGCCTGGCCGCGATCGCCAGCATCCACGCGATGACGCCGCAGGCGAAGGCGCCGAAGATCAATGCTATGATGATCGGATCCCCGAAGGCGCTCCAGATGATCAGGCCGTCCATGTGCGTCGCTCCTCGTCGTAGTCGGATGGCACGGGGAACGTGCGTCCGAGACATATCACCGTGCCGAGCCGGCCATGCGTCCCGTTCCGCCAGCCCTCGAGGGGATGGAGCGCACGTACGTGCCACTGGCTCGGGGCGGATGGATCGAGATCGCCTCCGCGCAGGCGGCGGGCGATCCTGGAGGGAAGATCGTCGGGGAGGGGATTCGCCGGATCGTGCATGATCTCGGCATCCCCGTCGAACATCGACGCGTTGACCTCGAGGTCACCGACGCCGATGCCGTTCGCCTCGGCGAGAACGGCCGCCGCGATCAGCTCGCGGGTGTCGCGTTCGAAGAACGCGGTCTCGACGTGGATGTCGCTCATGGGCGTCCATCCGCGCGGACGTGCGCCGCGTCCGCTGTCGGACGGGGTCGGATCGTCGTCCGGTCCCCGTCGCGGCGTCGCTCCGCGCCGTATGCTGCTTCCACTTCGGCCCCTTTCACTTCGTGTAGAGATGACCGAAGGGAAGCGTCCACGTCAAGCGACGGAGTCGCCCGCGGCGCAGCCGTCGGTGGAGTCGCCCATCACCCAGGCGACGGTATCCACGATCCGCACGCGCCAGTAGGCGTCGCGGAGCGTGACCGCGTCGTACTTCGACGCATGGCCCTTCCGAGCCTCGACGGCGATGGAGGGGCACTTCGTGGAGATCGACCTCATGGTTGCGAGGTCACCCGCGTTCGCGGGGCCGTGCACCCATGCCTGACCCGCTCCTGCGGAGACTGCCAGGAGAGCCAGCGAATACTTGAAGACGGTATGCATTACGGTACTTTCGGAACTTCATTCTTGTTCACTCAGTGAATGACCGACCCATCCTCCGGTACCCACTTCCGAGAACCATTCCGAACCCGAGCGGGCGCAGCCCGCGACGAGCCACGGGGCCCCGCCGACGGTCCCGCCCATCCAAACGGCTCCCCTTCGAAGAATGGACTGCTTCTCGACCTGGAAGTGACGCCATCGCCCGCAGGGCGATCCGCAACGAAGAAACCCGCACGTCGACGCAGACGACGGGCTCGAAACGGGGCGGCGGCGGTAGACGAACCGCCGCCGCCGCCGGGAAGACGCCATGCGAACCCACCGGCGTCGCTCTCCGAAGGGGAGCCTCGGACGACCACGGCGTCCTCCTCCCCCCGCACTCGACGTGTCCGGGGGAGGAATTCTCCTGCATGATGCGCATGCGCATTCCGTCGAGCCCCCGGCCCATCGGGTCGGCAGGAGCGCAGACGGATCACACGGGTCCCCACCTCCCATGGCCCCATCTCCCCGCCGGCACGCCGGCACGGGGCCGTCGGCTCGATGCCGCACGGACCCGTACGCCCTTCCTCGTCATGCGTGACCATCGTCGCGCGCGTCCGTGACGCCGGACCCCAGCGGGATCCGGACCACGTCCTCGGACGCCTCCGCCGCCTCAGCGGCGATCGATCCTGAATATCCTTCCGTCCGCACCTCCGGTGATGCCGTAGACCGCGCCGTCCGGAGCCTCCGCGACGATGCGCACCGGCGAGCCCACCCTTATCGCCTGTCCGATCTCCAGGGCGTTCGTGCCCGGGGTGCCTCTCAGCACCTCCTGCCCGCCCACGGATCCTATCAGGAGCTGACCGGCCAGGCCGTCACGGCTCCCGCGCACCTGCAGGACGCCGGACGGCCCGGTGACCGTCCTCCATGCGTAGTAGGGCGCGGTGACGCCCTGCACGGCGGAATGTCTCGGGTACGGTGTGCCGTCGTCCTGGTCGCCCTCGGATGCCAGCGGCCATCCATAGTTCCGGCCCACCTCGACGACGTTGAGCTCGTCGCCGACCGTCGGGCCGTTCTCGGTCTCGTAGATGCGACCGTCAGACCCGACCGCGAGACCGGTCGGGTCCCGGTGGCCGGCGGTGATGACGTCGACCTGGCGACCTATCACGCCGATCTGGGGATTGTCGGGCGCGGGGGATCCGTCCCTCGCGATCCGTATGATCTTACCCAGCGAACCGCTGAGATCCTGTGCGGCGGCGGGGATGCCGAAGTCGCCTATGGCGACGAGGAGATAGCCGTTCCTGAAGGCCATCCGACCACCGAAGCGGCCGAGACGGCTCGTGATCGGAACCTGCGTGCCGCGCCAGACGGGCTGAACGTCGACCAGCGAGGCCGTCGTTCCGGTGCCGACCATTCTCGCCCGGACGATGGCCATCGCGACCGACGTTCCCGTCGAACCCTCGGTGGTTGAGAAGAAGACGAAGCCGTTCGACGCGAAGTCCGGATCGACGACGACGTCGAGCACTCCTCCTCCCGTGATCTGGAGGGAGGGGATGCGTCCGTTCAGCGCCACGGGGGCACCGGGTGCGGCGGCCGGTGCGATCGAGATCGTGCCGTCGCCCGCGGTGTAGACGGCGCGGCCGTCCGGCAGGAAGGCGAAAGACGAATAGGCGCCGCGACCTATCTCGGTCGTGACGTATCCGGTCGGCGTCGGAGTCGGTGCGGGCGTCGGCGCCGGTGTCGGGGCCGGCGTCGGCGTGGGACCGGGGACGACGATGACGCCGTCGTCCCCGCCTCCACCGCCGCATGCGGAGAGGAGTGCGAGTGCGGCCATGCCCAGAAGCGGCTTTCTCATGACGTATGATCCCCTTGGCGGATCACATGTCGCCCGCGCAGGGAGTGAACACCCGTCGCGGGGATCGCGTTCCCGCGACGGGTCTTCTTAGCCGCCGAGCCGCTCCGTGTCGGGCCACAGGGCATCGACCCTTCCACGCATCGCACGCGAGCAGGAGGTGGATTTGCCGGTCACCTCGTCCACGACCGTGTCGTCCCTGAACCTCCACGTGCGACGCTTGTCGGCGCGCATGCCCAGGCCGATCTGCCCCGAACGGACGGTGTTGATCCGTGCGGCGTCCCGCGCCGCATCGCCGGCCGATACGGCCTCCTGGAGGGACTCCATCGCCAGACGCATGCTGTTCTCGCGGGAACGGGTCTCGGCCTTGCGCGAGATGCCGGTCGGAAGGTGGGTCAGTTCGACGGAGCATTGGTGCTTGTTGCGATGCTGGCCGCCGGCTCCCGTCCCCGAGAACCATCTCACCTTCAGATCGCGCTCGGCGATCGCGTGACGGGAGACGTCGGGTCGTCCCTCGATGACGGCCACGGTCACCGTGGACGAGTGGACCCGCCCGCGCCTCTCGGTCGGAGGAATCCTCTGGACGCGATGCCCGCCGGTCTCGTTGCGGAAGCCCGGTATCGCTCTGTCCAGTTCGATGACGGCGGCGCCTGGAACGAGGCGCACGCGGTGTGGTCAATCGTGGGCGTCGAGCATCCTGACGTAGGATGCGGCGAGATCGCCGACGAAGAGTTCCGCGTCCGCGCCGCCTTCTCCGGCGCGGATCTCGATGATCATGTTCATTTCTGCATTCCCTGACGTGCGTGATGGATCGGTGCGTGCTCGGCACGCATCGTCAGCTCTCGCGCAGGTGGGATGCGTCGTTCATGGTATCCATCATGCCATGACGTCGGACGCGGGTCCAGTGGGTGGAGGGATTCGTCTCCTCCACCCCTTCCGGCCTTCAGGAGGAGCGGGTCGCGTCGGCCGCTCCGTATCCGAACCGTTCCAGGATGATCTCCTGGTCCTCGGGTCCGAGTTCGGTGACGTCCGCATCCCCGTCCTGCGCCCATTCCCCGCGGGCGCGCACGTTGGCGTCGACCAGATCCATCAGGTTCGGCTTGCGCACGGGCGTGTCGAGCATGGCGCGCAGCGCGGCCCGGTTCTTGTCGACCGTGCCGCGCACCGACTGCCCGCCACGACCGCCGAGCGCCATGTCGGCGAAGACGACCTCGCGGGTCTTCATGTCGAAGATCAGCGGCATGGCGGAGTTGCCCTTGATGGAGACGTCGAAGCGATGACGCACCGAGGTCGGCTCGTAGAGCTCGCCCGATCCCGCATGGTCGCGCTGCATGAAACCGGCGAAGCAGGGGAAGCCGTCGAAGTTCTTTCCGCTGTAGCTGATCAGCGACGACGAGACGTAGCGCACGCCCTGGGCGCGCATGCTCGACACCTTGAAGTCGATGTATTCGCTCGCGCCGTTCGGCGCGCTGAGCACGTCGCCGGAATGGACGCAGCCGTAGCCGTGGAGGTCGGTGAACGCGATGCGTCCGACCTCCTCGAGCCGTTCGTTCCACAGGATGATCGAGAGGTCCACGTCGACCATGCCCGTCCAATGGACGAACAGACGCTGGACGTCGCCTGCGAAGGGCACGCGTGCGCCCTTGGTGAGCGCCTCCGAGACGGTGGAGTCGCCACGGCGGTTCCATGGGACGGGGATCCCTCGCAGGGACTCGGCCGCCCGTACGCGGCCGAGGGCCGGTAGACGTCGCAGACGCTCGATGATCTCTCCGTCGACGAGGCTGCGGACGGTGTGCATCACCTCGGCGTCGATCTTCTGGCGCTGATCCGCGACCACGTGGATCTTGTTCTGCTGACCCTTCGGATGGAACACGCGCAGCTCGCCCCGCGACCGGTACCGCAGATGCGCCAGGATCTCGAAGAGCAGACGAGTCGGGAGCGAGGGAAGCACTCCCGGAAGCGCGTCCACGACGATGCCCGGATCGTTGGCGGACCGGAGCATCAGATCGATGCGTCGCGCGAACTCACCCGGACGCGAGACCAGACGCTCGATCAGCCGTCCATCGATGCGCCGCGCGCGAACGGCCTCCTCGACGTCACGGTTGAAGCTCGGGATGGACCCGGGTTCGTTCCCGAGCAGATGCAGTGCCATGCATGCGCCTTCCGCGATGCGGATCGAGCGCTGGTCGTGGATGCGCAGCATCGATCCCAGGCGCAGCCAGCGCTCGCGATGACGCAGCATGTCCTCGCGGGGATCCGCGATCGTCGCGAGAAGCCGCAGGATCTCGCGTCGACGGGCCGTCGTCAGGCGGAAGCGCACGGGTTCGGCCAGCGACAGGTCGGCCTTCGGGTCGGAGAGGTACGCGGCGTACCGCAGGACGTCGGTCGCGGTACGCACCAGATGCCGCGCGCCGCCGTCCGGCACGTGGGCGAGCAGCAGCGGCAGGACCTCGCGGTAGGGATCCCGCGGGATCTCGACCAGGCGGAAGTCCGCCTTCGCGACGAGCGACCGTTCGTCCTCGGACAACGACGACTGCCGCGCGAGCAGCCTCGACACGCGTTCCGCGAGGTCCTGTTCGGAAAGGTGTCCGAGCACCTTGAGCGGGGTGATCGAGGAGAGAGGCGCGCGCTTCGGCGATGCTCCGGCGACCGACGCGTCATGGGTGCCGCAGATCGGACAGCCGGAGTATCCGGCCTCGCGCAGCGCCGCGACGTTGACCCAGTGGCCGCACGCAAGAAGCTCGCCCTCGCGGCCCTCGTCGTCGAGAGCCCGCACGGCCTCGTGCACGCGCATCATCATGGACCGCCGCAGCATGTCCCGCGCATCCCGCGTGTGGGGGAAGGAGGTGAACATGGGCGCATGCGGCGCATCGGCGCCGCGGATCTCGCGCAGATCGGCGAGGATCCCCGCCCGGACCTCGACGGCATGCGCATCGTCGAGCGTGGCGAACGCCTCGATCAGATCGGGACCGGCGGTGTAGCCCAGGGCTCCGAGATCGAGGTTCAGATCCTCCGTCCGCGCGTCCGCGCGTACGGTCGATCCCGCATCGAAGCGGACCATGGAGAGAAGGCGGATTGATTCGATCATTTTTCGCGTCCCGGTGTTGTCGAGAACCATACGGGGCACCACGGCATCGCCGCATTCACCGTTCCGGTCCATCCGGAACGCAGAAAGCCCGGCGTCCGCATCGCGGAGCCGGGCTCTCCATGTCCGCCTGGACGGTCGAGCGATCCTTCGGATCGCGACTGCCCGGCTCCCTCATCGGGGGAATTCGACGGCGGGACTATCCGGCAGCTGTTTCAATAGCCGTGAGATAGAAGGAAGCACACCGATGCGTCCCGCCTGGAGCCCTTCTACAACGACTTTCGTCCCGTATCAAGGCTTCATGCCGCTTCTCCACGCCATTCCCGTCGCCGCGACTTGACGCGGCGTCCCCCTGCGCACATTGTGCGGCGTCGCATGCGGGGGCCTGCGGCACGGGGACCACTCATGTCGAACGTACTTATCGGGATCATCGGGGTGATCCTGTTCATCGGCCTGGCGCTCGCGGGCGCGCTCATCCTGGGCGACGACTTCAGCACCTCGCGCGCGTCGACCGAGGCGGCGGCGATCCAGCAGCAGCTCTCGCAGGTCGGTGCCGCCTACGAGATGTACCGCCTGAAGATGGGCGCGAGACCCGTGCCCGCATCGGCCTTCCCGCATCTCGTGGGGCGCGAGACGATGGTGGCTATGATCCCCCGCTTCCTGAAGACCCTTCCGCCGAGCACGGATCGTCCCAACTCGTGGTGGTTCTTCGTCGACGAGAACGGGGATCCCAACGCTCGCGATCCGGTCTACGTCATGTTCAACATAGCCGGCAGGGACAGGTCGGCCGAGAAGGTGTGCGACGCCGTGGCCGAGACGGCCGGAATGGCGGACGCCAACGGCAAGGCCCGGGTGTTCGGAAAGCCGCCCGCCGACAGGGCTCAGGGATGCTACTACTACGAGGGGAGCTGGGGCTACGCGCAGGGTCTGTCCGGCAATCTCCACTTCTTCAGGAGGATCTGACCCGTGTCGAACGTGCTCATCGGGATCATCGGCGTGATCCTGTTCATCGGCCTGGCGCTCGCGGGGGCGCTCATCCTCGGCGACGACTTCAGGACCGCGACATCGTCGTCCAAGGCCGCGGCCGTCACGCAGACGATGCAGCAGGTCGTCGCGGCCGCGAACATGTTCCAGCTGAAGAAGGGCCGCCAGCTGATGGCCTCGGAGCATTCGACGGCCATCGACACGCTCGTCGCGGCGAAGTCGCTCAAGGTCGCCGCGGTCAATCCGATGAACGGCGCGGCGATCGCTCTGGTGAACCAGGGCGGGGGCATCGACGCCACCAGTCCGGGACGGTTCTTCTACACCAATCTGGGTACGGACTCAGTCGCGCGCGACGTCTGCCGACAGATCGAGGAGACGATGGGGAGCGCGGATGCGGATGCGGCCATGGTGCCGGTCTCCGACTGGGGAGCCCGGACCGCGTCCAACCGTCGCATGGGCTGCCTCCTGTACTCGTACTACCAGCCGGCCATGTATCAGGCCTACATTCCTTTGAACTGAGGGTCGCATGCCTCGGATAGTCGACGCCGGCGAACGCCTGGGAGGATTGAGGAACGAGGACGGGATTCCGACCTCGGGAGGGCCGAACGACGTCCTGAGGAAGGTCTGGCGCCGTCCGGACTTCGCTGCCGAGGCGACTTCCGGAAGGACGACGCCCGAGCGTGCTGCCCTGTTCGAGGCCATCCACAGGAACGTCGCGACCCGCCCCGCTCCGCTCGGCATCGAAGGGATGCCGGACGACACCTGGCCGATGCTCTGGCGCGCATCCCTGGCCGCCCTGAAGAGCATATGGCTGGGTGGTCTCGGTCATGACCTCGTCGAGATCAGGAGGCTTCACGACGAGACCGTGATCGGTCTGGTCGGGGAGTCGCTCGTCGAGATCGCCCCGCTCGGCACCGGAAGGACCAGACGCGGATCGACCACGCCATCGCATGGTCTCGATCTGCACCCGGCGTTCGCCGCGGCCGCCAGGTGGCTTCCGAGGATCGGTTGGCCGGGGGACGCGCGCCTGTCGTTCGACGACTGCTACGGCGTCGTGAGGGCGCAGGAGGGTGGCCAGAGCTGGTGGCACCCCGTCTCCATACAGGGCCGCACCTGGACGAGGATCGGATCGGGCGCGCGACATGCCACCGAGGAGGAGGCGGGCGTCGAACTCCTTCCCCTCGTCGGGCGGATCATGATCGACAGGGATCGCGACGCGGCGCTCGGCCTGTCGGGCAAGGCTCTCGGTCCCGGAGGCGTCCGCGTCGGACCTCCGAACCCCAGGCGGACCAGACGGGCGATATCGCAGGACCTGGTGGACAATCTCGGTCTCAGGGGTGTCGAGTTCGGCAGGGGCATCTCGCAGAAGGAGCGTCAGGAGGTCTGCGATCTGGCGTTCGACGCCTTCTACGATCTCTGTCAGGTTCTACGCCTGCCGGCCCCGGCCGCATCCCTCTGGGGACGCGCCGGCATCGCCTTCGGATCGAGGGGACTCGGACCCGGCGTGCTCGGTCATTTCGAGCCTCAGGCGTTCGTCGTCCACATGGACGGATGGAACGGCGCGGGCGTCCTGGCGCACGAGATGGGGCATGCCGTCGACTGCATGCTGGCCGAGGCCTGCGGTCTGGGTCGCAGGTCGTACCTCTCGGAAGGGGTGGCCGCCGGTTGGCGCGAGCACACCATCGCCCGCATGATGGCCGACGTCATAGACGCCTGCATGAAGGGAAGGGACGGGGCGCCTACGACCTTCCTCCTCGATTCCAGGACGCAGGACGGGAGGTCGGGAGGAAGGTACTGGTCCTCGCCCGTGGAGATGTTCGCCAGGGCGTTCGAGACCTGGGTGCATGACGCGCTCGCGGCCAGAGGCAGGAGGAACGACTTCCTGGTGTCCAGGCAGGCCGGCGAACGCGTCACGGGACTCGAGTGGAGGGTGCTCTGCTCCGTCTATCCCAAGGGCTCCGAGAGGCGCAGGATCGTCTACATGATGGACGAGTTCCTGAGGGTCGCGATGCCGATCGCGGAAGGGCGGTTGAGCGGGGACGTCCTCCTCAGGGACTGACCGTCCATGTGATCAGGCGTCGAGGTCCTCGAAGGACGGTTCGGGTTCGCCCAACGCCCATGCGAGTGCCCTGATGTGATCCATCGCGTCGGGTCCCGCCCTGTGGGCGATCTCGTGCGGAGCGCGGTGGGTGGACAGGCGCGAGGCTCCCTCCTCGTCGAATGATCGCGCGAGCCTGTGCCAGGATCCCAGATGCAGCATCGGCTCGACGCCGGCCGCCGCGGCGAGCTCCGCGAGCCAGTGACCGTCGTATCGCCCTCCGTCGCAGAAGGCGAGCACGCCCATGGGGCAGCGTTCGTTGAGGACCGTCATCACTTCCACGGGGTCGTGCGCGTCGTCGAGGCTTCGGCGCGAGATGCCGTGGATCGCCTCGCTCGCCGGATTCCACGAGTTCCTCGCATCCCATCCGGTGGTCGGGCGGATGAGCCGGCTCCACACCGTCGCCGTCGTGCCCGGCCCCGACCACGAGGCCACGCCGATCTCGATCGGATGGCTGTTGGAGGCCAGGGACGTGGCCTCGAAGTCGATCGTCGTGATCGGCCATTGGATGGTCGGTCTGCTCATCGTGTCGTCATGCTCCTCGGGTGAGACGCATGATGACACGATGCGGGGTCCGCGTCCATCGCAGCGGACCCTTCCGGCAGGATCCGGACGCCGATCACCATGGGGTGATCGGCGTCAGATTCACGAGAGCTTGACGGAGACCATGGCGTTCGCCCTGGCGGGTTCGTACTTGCCCTTGAAGCCGCCGACGAGGTGCTTCATGACCACGCCCATCGCCTTGCGGTCGCGGGTGACGCCCTCGAGCGCCTTCTCGATCTCGGCGTCGAGCTCCTCGTCGGTGAGCTGCTGCGGAAGGTATCCCGAGACCAGTTGGATCTCGTGATCCTGATCGTCCGTGGGGCGACCGGCCTTGATCATCGCGTCGCGCGTCTCTCCGGTCTCCTTCTTGTACTTGGTGACCGCCTCGATCAGATCGGCGTCCGTCATCGGACGCTCCTTGCCCGCCTTGGCGATGCGCTCCACCTTCGACAGGAGGAACTTCAGGATGCGCATCGTGTCGCCGTCGCCGGCGCGGCGGGCCGCATCGATGTCGCCCTGCAGCCGGGCCAGGTTGGTGTTCGCGTCGTCCATGTCAGTCGTCCTTTCCGTCTTGATCGGCATCGTCGCCGTCTTCGTCGTCGTCCTCGTCATCCCCGACGATGACCGGGTGTCGCAGCGAGTTCCAATACTCCTGCGACACCTTCGGCCCGTCATCCTTCTCGTCGTAGGTCGAGATGACGGCCTCCTCGGTCGCGCCGCCGGGCCAGGTCATCTCGCAGATCGCGTTGCCGGTCCCCTCGACGTCGTGGTCGTGGACATGCAGGATGAACGGCGCGTCGTTCGCGCGGGAGACCTCCTGGATCAGTCCTCCGTCCATGTACACGCCGATCTCCGGCACGATGGCCGCGAGGCGCTCCGCCTCGACGAGTGCGGTCTCGACTGCGGCGGCGTCGCCGTTGGCGATCGCCTCGCGCAAGCTCCTCAGTGCATCGATCGTGGTCACTGGCTTTCTCTCCTCGAATGGGCTCGGCGAAGCCACATCATGAATCGAAACCGTTCTCCCCGCGTCATGCCTCCCTGTCGCGCTCTTCCTCATCGTTCCCTGCGGCGTCGTGCCGGTTCGGATCGGCCGCGATGAAGTCCCGTCATCCGCCCCGCCACCCGGCGCCGAAGGCTATAGCCACGTCCTCCAGCGGAGAAGGCGCGCGCGGCCTCTTGCCGTGCGCGCCTTCGGGCGTCCCGTCTTCGGGATGCGGGTCGTCATCCCACGTGGGCGACCATCGCGTCGATGTGGGGGTTCGTCTCCTGGGCGGTGCGTCCGAGACGGAGCTTCTCGATCGGGTCCTGCTCGACGTCCGTGACGATCATCACGAGCGTGGGCGGGTCCGCCCGCATCACCTCGTCCATGATCGCCGACAGGTCGATGCCGCCGCCCTTGGGCATCGGCTCGGGCTTCGGGATCGGCGTGCCGTAGTCGTCCACTGGGTTCTCCTCGAGGTGGCACTGGTCGCAGAGTTCGCGCTGCGTGAGGTTGTTGAGCTCCTCGACGCTGTGCCACCAGCCGCAGGCGTGGCAATGGAAGGCGCGCAGGAGGATCGCTTCCTCCAGGTCGTCGTCGACGACGACGTCCCTGCGCATCGCGACCGCGATCATGGAGGAGCAGGTGCCCATCAGATCCCAGGCCATGTCCTCGGCGATGACGAGGCGTGCTTCGCGGGCGATGCGCTGCTCTTCGGTCTCCGGCACGTGGATCTCCGTCCCGACGCTCACGCCGCCCACATGAGCGGCTCGGGTGCGTTCGCGGCCGCCTCTTCCGCCTCTCGGGCGAGGATGGCGGCGATGTTGCGTTCGACCAGCTCGTCGTGGGCTGCGCGGCACTCGGCGAAGAAGATGTCCGCACGCGCCTTCCAGGCGGCCTCGACATCGGGAGCGAGCGGCGTGACGTCGTAGTTCGGACGGACGATCTTCATGGCTTTCATCCTTCGGATGGCATTCGTCCATCTTGCAGATGCGGATTCTACCATTCCGCAGGATCGCACGCCAAGGGATCCTCCCGGGCGCGCGATCGGCTGGTCGGGCCGCCGTGCGGATGACGGGTCCGTCGATGGCGGACGTCATCGTTCGTCCTCGACGGTCCGACATGCATGCTCCAGCCACTCGTATCCGGCCCCCCAGTGGCTCCTCACCGGATCGGGGAGACCGGCGTCGCGGTAGCTCCTTCTTATGGCGACCATGTAGACGGCGACTATCTTCGGTCCGCCTGCGGATCCGATGAGCTCCAGGAGTCTGTCCGCCGGCACGATCCGTCCGGGCATCGCGGACATCAGGTCCGCGAGCAGCAGTGGTCTACCCTGCAGAGTCGTCGGATGCGTGACGCGTTCCGCGCTCTCGCCGCCCAGCGATCTGATCCTTTCCGTACGCGTGCTGCACGAGGCACAGTCCTCCCTCGCATCCGCCCAGTGGAGGGTGGGTGGTTCGCCATGCCACCGGATGCCTCGTCCGCTCTTGGCGGAGATGGGGACTTCGATGCCGTGTTCGGCGGCCTTGGCCCTCAGCTTGCACACCAGAACGTTCAGATGGTTCGCGGCATTGACCGGATCGCCGCCGATCACGTGACCCAGGTGTCTTGCAGCATGCACGTATCGCCCCGAAGCGGCCATGACGTGCGCCACCACCATCGAAGGGGTCGAACCCTGGACGAATGGCGAGGTTCTGTGCCGAAGCCCGGTGGTCCTGCTCCAGGACCATTCTCCCGCGGACATGCCGGGTCCCTGGACGGGACATCCGCAGGCATGTTCCGCATGAGCAATCGCCTTCAGTCGCGACGTCAGGTCGGGTCCGGTGACCTGTCCCTCCCGGATCTCCGCGGGAACGGGCGGCCCATGGTATTTCGATCGGTGTTCCGGATCGTCCCCGATCCATTGGTAGCCGATCGCATGGATCGTCCGTATGGGGAGATCCGTGCCGTGGTGACGCATGGTTCTCCTCAGCCGGTGCACGAGCGTCCTGACCAGTCGGGAGGGATTGTCGCTGTCCGACCCCATCCTGTCCGCTATGACGTCGAAGGGGATGATCGCCCCTTGGCTGCGCATGAGGGTGCCGATCATCGAGTGCAGCTGGGCCGGTCCCTTCAACGGCACTCCGGACACGTATGCCAGGCCGGTCCTGGGGTCGTGGCTGAAGGGCCCGGATTCCACGAAGGATTCGTTCACCAGGTTGTAGCCGCAACTGATACATATCGAGCAGCGACTGGCTGCCATGACGATCTCGCGATCGTCTCCCACCCATGCGAATCCCTTCCCTCTGCTTCTTGCGAAGGGGCGTTCGAGGCCGATCGCCTCGAACGCCTTCCGGGCGAGGCAGGCTATCACGGCGATGTGCGCCCTGATGTCGCCGTCCTCCATCCCCAGCGCGTTGGCCACGTGCTCGTCGCTGACCACGCGTCCTCTGGCGCGCATCAGGACCCCGGCGAAGCGATGGACGGACGGTACGGCCGCCAGTCTCTCGCCGTTAACGTGCAGCCCGGAACCGGGCTGATGGGCGAAGCGTCCGTTGACGATGACTGAGCTCTGGGAGAGCGTGGTTCTGCAGTGTGGACACGTTCCCTCTGTGTTGTTCACGACGTCGTTCAGGCCCCCACCCGGTGTACGTGTTTGCGTGCGACGTCATGGTTAATGGAGCGTGAGTTAATTTTACGTCAACGGAATTGTAAGAAAACGGCATCTCCGGATCGCGGATTCTCAATTCGCGGCGGTCGATTCGAGCAAGGCGATCCTGTCCTTGAGCGATCGGTTCTCGCGAAGGACGGCCATGGCGCCTTCGAGGAACCTGTTGCGGTGCAGGACCCTGCCGTACCAGTGCCGCCGCTCGACGATCCGCCAGTTCTCTCGCAGCGCTAGACGCTGGCGGTGTATGCGCATGTCGAGCTTCAGCCGCATGGCCGTCGGCATGTCCGGACGTTCCCGTCCGCCGACCGCGCTGGCGGGATCCGGAGCCACGGGCGCCGGGTCGACGGGCGGCGCCTGGACGGCGAAGCCGTGCTCGATCCTCCATGCCTCGCGTGCGGCGGCGTCATCGGCCTTCCAGGCATCGTCGTTCCAACAGGGGTGCGCGTCCGCGAACGCCTTCCAGCCGACCCACCACCCGGCGTCGAAGGGGAGGGGCTCGGTTCCCTCCCCTTCGCACCAGGCCACGTAGGCGTCGCGCTTGCGCATGGCGTACGCCATGGAGACGCCGTCGTAGTGGTTGGGGCGCAGGTCGTGCTGGGTGACGAGCGCATCCATGTCCCAGATCCCAGCCTTCCGGATGCGATCGAGGACCGGCTTCTGCGGCAGCTCCCTGCGCTGGATCATGCACCACACCGCGGTCCCCCATCTCGGATCCCTTTCCCAGAAGCCATAGACTTCGGCGATCCGGTCGTGGGCCATCTTCTCGAGATCCGCGCATCCCCACATGAAGACGTCGTTGCACGTCACGTACAGGGCGGTCGCCTCCGCAGGTCCTCGGTCGGCGTCGGCCGTCGTCCGGTGTTCGTTGGTGAAGACGGCCTCGTTGAGCAGCATGATGGCGAGTGCCGCGTCCGTCTGGACCTCCCCTTCGGGATCGTGCTCGTCCGGCTTCGAGCGCAGCTGCCAGGACGCGAAGGCGTGGTCCACGCCCGGCCCGAAGGCGAAGTCGAGCGTGGCCAACCTATCGCCGAGGCGCTTCGCGTCGGGGAGTGCCGCCATGGCGGCGCAAGCCGCCCTCTCGCCGATGCCGTCGAACACCTCCATGCGGCGCAGGACCGATGCGAGTTCCGCGGCCAGCTCCCGAGCCAGCGCGTGCTGGCCGTTGCGGTCGGCCGGGACGTGTTCCTCCGCGATGGGGACGAGAGCCGCGCTCATGCCGCGATCGCCTCGGGTTCGACCGGAGCGAGGAGTTCGTCCCTCCGTCCGGTTCCCAATGCCCGTTCCGACATGACGATGTGGGCTTCCTCCCTCAATCCCGGCAGTCGTTCGATGATCGAGGCGATGCGGTACTCGTGCGTCCTCCCCTGGATCCGGGGCGCATTCGCCAGGCGGGCGGCGTAGGCGTCGACGAGATCCCTCTTGGCGCTTCTGACCTCCTCGGACGCCGCTGCGTAGTGGCGGCGCCAGTCGGCACGCCATGCGAGGTAGGTGGTACGGTCGGTGATGGTCTCGATGTCGATGGTCATGATGTCGTATCCGTCGTTCGTGGTCGATGTCGTGGTCGGGAGGGGCGACTCGGCGCCCCTCCTTCGCTTCAGGCGGTTTCCGCCGTGCGCGCCTCCGCTCTGCTCGCGAGCAGCGCGTCACGGCGCGTCTTGGCATTGTCCAGCCGGCGCATGAGGCGGTTGGCCTCCCTGCGCGCCATCTCGCGCTCGTACTGGTTGGACGACATGCGCCCGTCGACGGCATCGGCGTCGCGGGCACCCGAACGGCGGTCGGCCACGAGCGAGCGCATGTCGCGCTTGATCGACCTCACGTCGTCGGAGGCGTTCCTGTAGGCGGCGCGCCATTCGGCCCTGAAGGCGAGCCAGGTGGTGCGGTCGGTGATGGTGTCGATGTCGATGGTCATGATGCGTGTTCCCGTATGCGTGGATCATGCGCGGTCCCGATCGTGCCGGTACGGGACGGGACCGCGCGAGCGGTTCCCGTACCCGGTCCGATCAGGCCGCCATGCGCATGTCCTCCCTGGCCGTGATCGCCTTCAGGATCGCGCGACCACGTCTGTCGACGTGCTTCCACTTCGCCTTGAAGCCCGTCGACGACGTGCCGCCGAACATGGTCGCGTTGGCATGGACCTCCGAGAGGGCGGTCAACAGCAGCGCCCGCGCCTCGGCACGGCACGAGAACGCTTCGACGTCCTCGCCCTTGAGGAGGTGGACGTCCATGTCCATCGCGATGAGATCGCCGACCGTCGGGTCGCCGCCCGCCTCCTCCCAGACGCGTGCGGATACCGCGGCGTGGTCGGGGAAGTGCTGCCGACCGTCCGCGTCGACGACGCGGCATCGGCTTTTGCCCACGTCATGGAAGACGTGGTATTCCGCCATGAGGTTGTCGGTCGGGAGACCCTCGAGCAGGAGCGGATCGTGGATCCAGTCCGGCAGGCGCCATTCGCCGCGGAGCGGCGAGCCGTAGCGCAGATGGTCGAGCAGGTCGCGATAGTGGTCCCGCACCATCTCACCGTGCCGCAGGACCGTCATTCCGGCCGTCTGCTCGCAGCATCGCATGTCGTCGAGCAGCGCGTCGCGGGCTCTCCTGTCCATGCGGCGCGGCTTCTCGGGTCCTCCTTGGACGACCTGAAACCGTTTCGTGATGTGTCGGCACTGGTCGCGGCTCACGGGACCGATGCCGAGCGCGGTCACGATGGGCGCGCCGGTGAAGTGCGGGAGGAGGACGTGTTCGGCGTCCGTGATGACGGCATGGGGAATGCCGGCTTCCGCGCATTCGCGGGCCGCACGTTCCAGCTGTCCGAGGTTCTTGGCCTGGATGGTGACCTTGGATCCGCCGATGCCGGTCGTCCGGTAGGCGAGGGCCCGGTCGGGGGCCTGATCCAGACATGCCCATAGCGCATCCGTGTACGCATGGCCGGCCTGAGCTGCGAGCTTGCCGGGGGGCATCTGGAGATCCGCGCGGATCAGCGCGTAGATGTAGAGCTTCTCTTCATTCGTTTCTGCCTGGGGCAGTGCGGTCTGACCGTTTAGGTCAATGCGACATGTTCATGGAGATTTTTCCTTATCGAGTGATGACGGCTGATTTCTCAGTCCATCCAGATTACCGCATGCATCGCGGATTTCAAGCGACGTTTTGCAAGGCGACCGTGATGCGAGGATGACGAAGGCTTCGCCATCCTCGCAGTGGAACGTCATCGCATGACGGCCACCGCGCACGATGTCAGAGCGAGGCGGCCGCCGCACCGACGAGGAACGCGGCCGTCAGGACGCGTTTCGTTCGAATCACGGTACCGGTCTTCCGCTGTCCGCGTAGACGTAGCGTCCGTCCCTGTAGGCGACGATCAGGCCGGTGTCCTCGTCGATGTCTCGATTGCAGGCGGAGCATCGCGATAATGCGGTCCGCCTGCCTTCCGTTATCGGCATCAGCCGTGTCCGTTCGTGAAGGCATCGTCTGGATGTCTTTCGCCTCACGAGCGTCTCCAGCGCATGTATCGCCCTCCCGGCTTCTCCGATGCTGCGCCAGGCGGTGGAGTTGTCCGCATCGGTGGGATCGGTCCGCTGCAACTCGACCGCAAGATCCTGCAACGCCTTCGCCACCGCCGCCGATCCGATGGTGATGCCGCTCATGTCCTCGCCGGAACTCCAGTCCATTCCGAGCATGCTGCGCTGAATGGTCGAGAGCCCTTCGTCGATGAGCTTCCCTGCGGCGTCATGGATGCGTCGGCGTCTACGGAGTCGTTCGTCCCTCATCCCCTGCCCGGAGCGGATCTTGATCCGGTTCCACATCTCCTTGAGATGCTCCATGCCGGCCGTGGAGTGCGTCGTCGGCGCGTCTGCCGGTCGTGCGGCGTGGAGGATGCGCTTGGCGATTCCGATCTCGATCATGCGGCCTCTCGCCGCCGCGAAGATCTCCCGACGTACGATCTGATCGTCCCAGCTCCTGTCGGGATGCTTGGCGCAGATGGCGTCGATCGCTGTGATGGCGCGATCCACCGGAAGGTACGATGCGTTCTGGAAGCGCGGTCGTGTCATGGCGTGGTAATCTCCGTAATGATCGACCACGATCCCACCTGGGCTGGGCTGGTCGTCTTCAGGCGGGCGTCGTGGATCGGTCCGCGATCACCCTTCGCGCCGTGTTCATGGCCGGTGTCCCGTGTCAGCACAGCCGGTACCGTTCTCGGAAGGCGTCGTACGGACCATCCTGGAAGCGTTGGTACGCCTCCTCGGATTCCTGATCGTCCTCGTATCGGGCCTTGAAGTCCCGGGGGTCGCCGAAGGCCTCGATGATGAGGTCGCAGAACGGCGTGCCGAAGCAGGTCGCGTCGTCGAATTCCGCGTCCATGCCGCGCACGCCGCTGGCGTCCGCCGCCTCGTCGAGGATCTGCATGGCGGTCTCGCCATCGCGTCGTCTCCCGGCGGCGATCATCGCGCATGCGACGAAGGCTCCACCGACCGCGTGATTACCCATTGTCCGGTTCCTCTTCGTGATGGTTCAGGCTTCGATGCCGTGTCGGCGCAGCAATGCGCTCGGATCGGGATCCCGTCCCATGAAGGCGCGGAAGCTCTCGATCGCCGGCCGGCTGGCGCCTCTGGACAGGACCTCGTCGCGGAAGCGATCGCCCGTGGCGCGGTCCACCGTGCCCGCCTCGGCGAAGCGGCCGAAGGCGTCGGCTGCGAGCAGTTCGGCCCACAGGTAGCTGTAGTAGCCCGCCGCGTAGCCTCCCGAGAAGATGTGACCGAACGAGTGGGGCACCCGGTGCCACTCCGGCGGCCTGATGACCGCGACCTCGTCCCGCACCGCGTTCTGCACGAGCATGGGATCCATTCCCATCCTGCCCGAGTGGAGGATCATGTCGGTCATGGCCAGCTCGACCTGACGAAGCAGGAAGAGTCCCGACTGGAACTCGCGTGCACCGATCATGCGATCGAACAACTCGGCGGGCAGCTTCGCACCGGTCTCGTGATGGCGGGACATCCCGGTCAGGACGTCCCGGTCCCATGCGAAGTCCTCCATGAGCTGGCTCGGCAGCTCGACGGCGTCCCATTCGTAGCCGTTGATGCCTCCGATGACCGGCCGCTCGACCAGGCCGAACACGTGATGGAGCGCATGCCCGGTCTCGTGGAGCAGGGTCGTGACGTCGCCATGGCCGAGCAGCGCCTTGCCGTCGGCTTCCTTCGGCGCGAAGTTGCAGGTCAGATGCGCGATCGGAAGCGTCCGCACGCCTTCGACGTCCATCAGCGAACGGGCCTGCGCCACCCAGGCGCCGCCGCGCTTGCCGGTGCGTGCGTGCAGATCGAGGTACATCCCGGCGAAGACCGTGCCGTCCACGTCCGCCACGTCGTAGTAGACGGCGTCGGGGTGCCACGTGGGGACGTCGGATCGGGGTGTCATGGCGATGCCGAAAAGATCGCGCAGCAGGCCCGTCCATCCGTCGAGCACCGCGTCCACGGGGAAGTAGGCACGGACCGCCTGCTCGTCGATCGAATGCCGCGCCCGACGGAGACGATCGGATGCGAAGGCGATGTCCCAAGGCTCGAGATGGTCGATGCCGAGCTCCTCGGCGGCGAAGGCGCGGACCTCGGCGATCTCCCGCTCGCCGTACGGACGTGCCCGCTGCGCGAGATCGCGCAGGAAGACGAGGACCTCGTCGCCGCTGCCGGCCATCTTCGTGAAGAGCGACCGCTCGACGTACGATGGGAATCCGAGCAGCGAGGCGTTCTCGGCGCGTAGCTCGAGCAGGCGTGCGATGCGGGCGCCGTTGTCGAATTCGCCGGCGTTCGGCCCCTGGTCGGACGCGCGGGTGCCGTTGGCGCGGTAGACGCGCGAGCGCAGATCGCGGTCCTCGGCGAATGTCATGACCGCGATGACTGACGGCTGCTGCAGGGTTATGAGCCAGCCATCGAGTCCCTTCTCCGTCGCCGCGGCGGCGAACATGCCGAGAGCCTGCTCGGATACGCCCTTCAGGATATCCCGATCGAGCACGTGCTCGCTCCAGGCCTCGGTCGCATCCAGGACGGCCGCGGAGAATGCGTTGCCGATCGCGGACATCTCCACCGCGTTGGCGCCGAAGCGTGCGCGTGCCTCGGTGCCCAACGCGACGCCGGACAGCATGAAGCCCCGCAGCGAGCGCGCCACTGCTGCGCGATCGGCCTCGGGGAGCGACGTGAATTCCGGCGACGCCGCGAGACGCGCATGGATCGCATGCAGATCGGCGTTCTGACCCACGCGCGTTCCGTATTCCACGAGAAGCGCCTCGCCTTCCCTGTGAGCTTCGCGTAGCTCGGGCGTGTCTGCTACGGCATGGAGATGCGAGACGATCGCCCATGCAGCGTCCATCTCCGCGTCGATCCGTTCGAGCGGCAGCCACGCATGTTCGAAGTCGGTCGGCGCGGTCGCGATCATGTCGGAGACGACCTCCGCGTGTCGTTCGATCAGATCCCGGACCGCCGGCACTACGTGCTCCGGCGAGATCTCGTCGAAGCGCGGCATCCGCGATGAGTCGAGCAGTGGATTCATGGGCGCTTGCTCCTGGTCTGGTTCGTTGGCGTCGTCGGTCCGATCGGACGATGGTCTTTCATCCCGCGAGCCGCGTCATCGGGGTTCGTCGTCACCCGTCCGCTCCTCCATGGCCTGCGGGCTCTCGTCGATCGGACGTACGAGATAGCCGTTCCCGCGCAGCCACTTCTCGCGCGCATCGTAGTCCAGGCGTTCGATGGCCGCGCGCACGTCGTCGGGCGCGACCAGCACGACGAGGTCGTCGCTGTTGAAGTCGGGCTGGTGCACGAGCACGTCCGTCTCGTCGAACATCGTCGGAAAGTCTCTGACGGCGGCTTCGATGACGGAATCCCTGCCGTTGAACCGCTTGACCTCGCTACCGGCCTTCAATCGGAAGGATCCGCCGAGCAATCCCTCGTTGTCCTTCTTGTTGAGGTACAGGGCCTCCTTCGCGTCGATCCTGCGGGTCAGCTCGTGACCGTCCAGCGGATGTCGTATGGATCCGTATCCGCATCTGGTGAATTCGCGTATCGAGCCGTCGGATTGACGCTCGAGCGTGGCCTTGGTGCGCACGTCGAGCTTGCCGTAGTAGTGTTCGCCTCCCATCGCGAAGCGGAAGGAGGTTATGGAGAGGGTGACGAGTTCGTGCATGGAGGTTCTCCTGGTCGTCGGTCAGCGACGGGACCGGGGAAGATCGAGGCCGCCGAAGATCGACATGAACGCCCCCTCCGGGTCCTTCGTCGGATCCGGTGGCGGGACGAAGCCGGGCGGCATCATGGCTTCCGCCTGGTCGTCGGGGACGATCTCGAACCAGACGCCGACATCGCTCCTCGTGGCCAGATCCCCGGAGAATCCCGGTGTCCTCTGGTCCCCGGACACCCATAGGATGGTGATGTCGTCCTGTCCCTCCATCGCATGGGTCACGAAGGCGATGCCATCGCCTCCCTGGCGCACGACGGGATGGCAGGGAAGAGCCTTCAGGATCGTCCCGTATCGTATGCTCGCCACTTCGGTCATGTCGTCTCCCTTCAGCATCGACGTGCGTCGCCTCGTCGCCGACTATCTGGCCGCCTTCCTCGCCAGTCTCTGGTCGCGGAAGACGATCATGCCGTCGATGAACTCGGGTAGGGTGACGGTGCCGTTCCGGTTCGCGTCGAGGACGGCCCAGCCCTTGTTGTTGACGATCACCCCCAGATTGTGACGCCGACCGAAGACGCTCACCTCGACCTTGGTCAGGCGCCGGTCGTGATCGAGGTCCACCTGCTCGAACAGCTCGGTGAGCTGCCTGACGTCGTCGGCGGTCGCCCCGGGCGCCGTCTTCTCGGCGAGGGATGCGGTGCCGCTCGAGAGCGCAGCGATGCAGAGCGCGATGGATAGGCGTGTCATGGTCGTTGCGTCCTGCGTGGTTGGGCCATGGCGGTGCCGGGGAGACTCGAACTCCCGACCTCCCGCTCCATCACGGCGGGCGCTCTACCGAACTGAGCTACGGCTCCACGAGGCGTCGATGGTGGGATGGACGGGATTCGAACCCGTGCACACGAGGTCATCAAACTACGCAGCTCTAACCACTGAGCTTACCAACCCTATCGATTTCTTCACTCTAACGTGACGCGATCACGCCTTCAACACCATTGGGCACCGGGTCGAATCCGTGCGCCACCTTCGCCTTGCCACCCATGTCTTCACTTTCGATCTCCGAACTGTCACAATGCGGCCATGGGCTTCTCGTCCTCGGGGGTGGTACGATGGTTGGGGTGTTGGCACGCAGCAGGATCGGCTTCTGGACCATGTTCGTCGACGCCGGCGTGGTCCATCTGAACGCCAGGGATCCCGGCACGCTCGCGACGGTGACGATCCCGCTGCGTGCCACCGAGGTGTCCGTGCTGGCGGGGGATTCGGACGATGCGCGCGAGCTCGCCCGTCGGATCGTCGAAGACGTCTCCAGGCGTTCGGCCATCGTGCTCGACACGCCGATGGATCATGGGATCGACGTCGTGGTCCATGAATGGGAACCGACCGTCGAGCGCGATCTGCCCAGACGTCTCGCCGCGTGACGCCCGTCGTCGTCGAGGATCCGATCGTCGCGAGGCGCACGAGGTACCGGTCGCTCCGCGAGCAGCGCCCGCGCCTGTTCGCGAACGACGGACCCGTGGTCATCGATCATGGTCGCGAGGAGACGGGTTGCGGCGTCGTTCACGCCGATCCCTGGATCATGTTCGTCGTCGATCCCGTGGTGATGCCCGACGGGCGGCTCGGGCGCTACGGCAGGTTGATGACGACGATCGACGCCGAGGGCGTCGCCATACTCCCCATGACCCGTGACGGCCGCATCGTCCTTCTGCGCCATTGGCGGCACGCCACGCAGTCGTGGCACGTCGAAGCGCCGAGAGGCTTCGGTGAGATCGGTCTGGAGCCGCGTCTCCAGGCGGCCGCCGAACTCAGGGAGGAACTCTGCGTCGAAGGGGAGATGATCGCACTGGGCCATCTCCATCCGGATACCGGCCTGCTCGCCTCGAGGGTCGCGCTCTTCCTGGCGATGCTGCCCGATGATGCGGCCCCTTTCCATCCCGAGGGCCTGGCGAGCGTCCTCGTCATGGACGAGGCGGGGTTCGAGGACGCCGTCCTCGACGGATCGATCACGGACCCGTTCGCGATCGCCATCTGGAGCCGCCGCCGCATCCGCGAGGACAGGATGCGGCGGGCCGTTCCGGACGACGTCCGGTCGGTCAGAACCTGATCATACTTTCGAGGGCGTCCGCGCGGTCGGCGGTGCGCTCAACGACGCAGTTCATGTCGAACGTGCCGCCATCGATGTTGCATTCGTAGTCACGCGCCTTCAGCCATGACCGCTGTCTCGTGCGCAGCGCATCCCGCCTGCTGGGTTCCGGGGCGAGCTGCTGCATCACCTGTCTGTACGCCTTGTTGAGACGGCCGTCCTGGGAGACGATCTCCTTCTGCGCGCACATGCCGGACTGGACGGTGTTGGTCCCGGCTCTTCGCATGCAGGACTCGTACTCCGAGGACAGACCGGGGTTCGCCGAGGCGGTTCCGGCGGTCCCGGCCGCCAGCATCGCGGCGGTGATCATGATCGACCTCTTCACATCTCTTCTCCCTGCGGTGTGTTTCGCATGCTCGAACGATCGTACGGCGTCCACGCTCCATGACGATCGTCATGGAGCGTGCCTCAGTCCGCGGTGACGCCGTCGGACATGTCGTTTGATTCGAGCCGGATGTAGGCGATGTACTGCGCCGCGGCGAACACCGCGGTGTCACCGCTTCCGAGGACGCATCCCGTCATAGGGCCGACCTTGGGCGTGAAGCCCTGCCCCGTCACGTCGGGGATCTGACCGGACCCGTAGAGACGGGCGATCTCCGCGCAGATCGCCTTCGCCTTGTCGTCGCTCTTCGGCCCTATGACGGCCATGACGAAGTGGGCGGCCCTTCCGGGTTCGGCGAAGCCGTCGGCGAGGAGGTTGTTGTTGAACTGGATCGCCCAGCGGTAGTCGCCCGGATTGCTGCGGGCGAGCGGGACCGGCGACTTCGGCAGGGACTTCAGGTACTGCGGCATCAGGAATTCGGGAGTGGTCGAAGGCGTGTGGTTCTTGCCGAGATCCATCTTGCGCATGTCCGCTGCATCGGAGACCTGCCTCATGGCGCTCATGAGCTGGGTCGCGGTGTTCGTGGTGCTGACGTTCGAGAAGCGGTCGCCGAGGAAGAGTGCGCCGGCCACGGCGAGGCCGATGAACAGGACAACACCTATGATGCCGATCAGGACGTTGGACATTGGGACCCCCTTCGGGGAGTCTCATAGGACGTCCCATCGCATCATCTGATACATGCAATGGGACATATTGACAATGCGTTCGATGGATGGGCCTGGGCCTGGGTCAGTCCTCGATGCGCCATCCGTCCGGCAGGACGTCTCCGCAGATGGCGATCACTCCCAGTCCAGGCGTCCCGTCGGCCCTCGTGATGCGGAGCACCAGCTGTCCGACGTCGGGAGAGCGGCTCGACGAATGAGGTTCGCCGTCGGCGTACACCTCGACGACGCCCCGTCTCTCACCCTTCCCTCTGGAGAAGGTGCTCGGGCGCACGGCGGGGACGACCACCGTGCGCCCGACGAGGGGGTTCCTGCGGGAGATCGCCGTGCGTATGGTCTCCAGGACGAGACGAGCGGCCTCCATCTCCGCATCGAGACGGACCATCTCGGGGCGTGCGGCGGCCCTCACCGCGTCGGCTGCCAGCCTCGCCTCGTCCTCGATGGACATCTGACGCCTGCGTCTCGCCGTTCTCGCGGCCTCCTGCCGTTCGTAGGCGTCGGCGAGGTCGTCGTCGGTCGGATGATCCGGTATGGAGCCGTCCGGGGCTCCGTACGGCTTTGGAACTCCCGGAACCGATGCGAGGATCTCCTGGGCGCGTCGTGTATCCACGACCTGCGCATGCATCGGCGGCTCGCCGTAGGTCGATGCGTTGAAGCATCGTGCCCGGCGGATCTCGATCGAGACGTGGGCGTCGTTCGCATGGACGTCGATCTCGTAGGCGTGGGGCAGATCCCGGAGCTCCTCGGCTTCGGGAAGATCGTACGAGACGTACGGGACGCCCGTCGAATCGTGAGACCGGAGCTCGGCCGGACCGAAGGGGGATGGAAGAACGACGTGGTATGCGGGACCAGAAGTCCTCGACGTCATGGCCATCGCCACGGCGCCGGCTCGGTTCATGCGGCGGAACACCTCGTCACGCGTCACGGGTGAGATGTGCAGGCCCGCCGCATCGAGAACCGCGCGAGACGCGGTGTCCAGCAGGAGGCTCCTGTCGTCCCCGATCCATCGACCGTCCAGGACGAGCGGCATGCGGATCTCGAGATCCGGCCCCTCGTGGCCCTCGAACTTGATCCGGCTCCAGTCCATGCCTATCCGCGATACGCTCACGGGATCCGGGAGTCCCCGGCTTCTGGCCTCCCGGCTCGTCCGTCCGGCCCGGTCGAGCGCCCTCAGGACCATGTGCACCCTGTCGTGTTCGATCGAGCCGATCTTGCGGGCGGAGCCGAGTTCGAAGCCTTCCATGGAGAGCAGGCGCTCCATGATGGGTGCGTCCACCACGGGATCGTAGGCCGTGGTGGACCGGTCTGGATCGAGGCTCCTCATCACTTGGTTGAGCGCCTCGAGGATCGGCTTCTTGTCGGTCATGATCTGCATGGTCTCCTTGCCGACATGAACCTGCCGGTGGTACTTTCTAGGGTCGTTCTACCGAACCGTCGATTCCCCTTCGGACGATCGCGCGGCGATCATCTCCTCGATGCGCAGATGGATGCCGGCATCCCGCTGCGCCCTCTCGTTCATGCATGCGGTGATCAGATGAGCCGCGTCGTAGGCCCGGGCCTGACGCTCCGGCGTCGCGAAGCCGTAGCGCGGAGTCTGGGACGACAGGGTCAGGTCGGCCAGCATGTTGGAGAGCATGACGGCGAGTTCGGTGACGGCGGCCGAGGAGGTGGGGATCTCGGGAGGACCGGCCGCCCGGCTGTTCCAGGATTCGGCGGCCTGCTCGGGCCTTCTGTTCGAACCGCTGGAGGAGCCGCATGGTCCGCAGAATACCTGCCAGCGTCCGCTCACGTCGCTGCGGACGAGTTCGGGCATGGCCGGCAGCGGACCGCAGTGCGGGCATGGCCGCAGGACGGCCTCGATCTCCGCTATCCGCGCCTTCGAGGAATGATCGCCCATCAGGACGCGGCGCTGCACGACGCATGCCAGCTTCCGGACGCGTTCGTGACCGGAAGCGTGCCGAAGTCGTAGCTGACGATCATCCGGCCTCTGTTCGGATTGTCGTCGTCGACGATCAGGCTGCACGACCGGCTGAGATCCGGGCGGATGGTCACTCCCTCGCAGAAGGTCCTCGCCTGCGCCTTCATCTCCGCCAGCGTGCCGTTCACGGTCTGCGAGTTCCCTCCACCCACGTATCCGGGTTGATCGAGGGATCCGCAGACGCTGGAGCAGTTCTGGTTGTGCGACAGCGTGTCGGGCTTCTTCGCCGGATCGCAATCTGCATCCGTGCTGGACATGACGCCCGACACCCTGCAGCCGTAGACCCAGTCTATGCGACGACTTCCGTTGTTGCACACCCCTGCGGACTGCTGCCCCGTGTTCGCCCACGTCCCCTTGTATTCGGTCGGAGGCGGCGTGGGAGTCGGCGTCGGCGACGCGGCGGCGGTGCCAAGGCCCTGCAGACGCGTTCGCATCATGTAGGTCTGCGCCTCCGAAGCGGTCGGCGCGCCGGCGATGCACATCGCCAGTGCCGCCGAGAGGATGACGATGCGCATACGGACTCCGCGTTCTGGTGGATCCACGCATCGTATCATGTCGCGAACGGGCTTCGAAGAGGGAAATGACCCGTTTCCGATTCCGTATCGGAGCGGACCTTTCGACGCTGGTCAGCGGGTTCTGCTGACGTCCCGCCGGTGCTCGATCTCGTAGCGTTCGCCGCTCTCGGTCTCGACGACCGATCCGTGGCTGCCTGGGACGGTCCTTCCCGATACGTGACCGTCGTACCAGCCGTGCCGAGTGCGGTGTATCCTGACGAAGGCTCCGTCCTCGAGAGGGTCGTCGGAGGCCACCACCCTGATGATCCTGCGCAGCCGGGTCAGGTGGATCTCGGCCTGCGGGCGCAGCCTCCGGTCGACGGCGGACGAGAGATTGACCATGTGTCGATCGTGCCCGGCATGTCTCGGCATGGCGAGCGTGTCGGCGTACGCCGGCAGGAGGTCGAGGATGGTCCTCGCCTCCGCCCAGTCCTCGCGGCCGACGGCATCCTCCACGAGACGCATCACGGACACGAGCTCCGGTGCATCGAGTCTGGGAGGATTCCTGGCGTCGAAGGACGGCAGGCGTGTCTTCAGAGCCTTATGGACACGCCGATGCTCGATCGACAGGCGGGAGAGCATCTTGGTCGGGCTCATGACCGCGTCCGCTCCATGTCGCCCGGCCCTTCCACGACGAGGCAGCCGCCGGCGGGTCTCAGTCTCAGCACCGCCGTCGTGTCGGGTGTCAGCAGAGCCGCCGCGTCTCCCTCCGCCTGCAGCATCGCGCGGCCGGCGACGCCATCGGGCATCACGCGCGCGTCGTGCGTCAGCGCTCTCGCCACGCCGTCACCAGCCACCCATTCGCGCACGTCGGCGATCTCGACGACGGCGTCGAACACGTCGCGGCGCAGGAGGGGATCCAGCGTGGTCTGATCGACGTAGCCCTCCTCGCCCGCGATCGGATGCGGGATGCGGTCGAGCAGCTCGATCATCTGCGTGGAGATCGGGCGATCCTCGGCGAACTCCATGCCGCGTCGACGGCATGCGGCGACGAGGGAGCCGAGGATCTCGAACGTGGCTCTCTGCATGTCGCTGGGACGATCCACCGTGATCCAGGCGCCGATCTCGCGGATCCGCTCCGCGTCCGCCGCGAAGTTCCCATCCTTCTCCATGCGGAACGAGAGCGACATGAGCTCGGCCCCGGCGGAACGCATGCGTGGTTCCACCAGCAGCCCGTTCCCCGAGGATGTCGCGTCCGCGTCCGCACCGTCGACCCGGAACGCGTAGCCGCAGCCATCCGCCTCGTCGAAGACCGCGACGATCGCGGTGTCCTCGTCGTCGCCGATCGACACCGTCACCGCGAGACCCTGCGGAGTCGGCAGGACGTCGATCGAGGAGATCCGACCGGCGGTTCCGGCCGGGTACGCGCGCTCCACGTCGTCGGGATCGCATCCGACGTTCTGCGTGAGCATCACGACCTTCGTTCCCGGGCGCAGCGAACGCACCTCGTCGATGGTCATCGGTTCCTGGCCGTCCTGCGGCATTTGCGTCTCCTGAAGGGTCCTTGTGACGCTGAAAAGGCCCGCTGCATCTCTGCAGCGGGCCTCGTGATGACTGGAGCGGGCTACGGGAATCGAACCCGTGTATTCAGCTTGGAAGGCTGCTGCACTACCATTGTGCTAAGCCCGCTCTGGGGTTCCGACTGCTGTCGGAACTTCTTGAATGGTGCCCCGGGAGGGACTCGAACCCCCGACCTTCGGTTTAGGAAACCGCAACTCTATCCGGCTGAGCTACCGGGGCGTCGAAGGCTGGAAGCCCTCTCGAACTCATCTGCAGATCCGATCATTTCCTAATCGTCACTGCATTCGCAATCATCACCTATCACATCCTGCGGGAGGCGCAACAGCATCCCGCCCGTCGCGTCAGCGCACCAGCGTCCAGCTGGTGAGTCCTCCCACCAGCGCGTAGAAGACCTGCTGGTGCAGACCCCACTCGATGTCGAGTGCCGAATAGGCGAGCCCCGCGAGCGATACGAGGATCATCGCGACGCCGATCGCGATCTTCAGACGGCCCGTGCCGCTCATCGCGGGCGCGGGACCGTCTCCGGCGTTGTCCTCCGTCGGCCGGCGGTCGGCGGAGCAGGCTGTGGCGTTCATCGTCGTGTTTCCCTCAAATGGTGGATCATGTCCTCATCGAACGATCCATCCCCTTGGGGTCAGCCGTGCTCCTTCGGAGATCCGGCGTCGGCCCCTGCTCTGGTCTTGAACCCCCTGGGTTCCGGTGTAGTCCAGTCGTGGAACCGCACCGCCGCACGCTTCCAGCCGAACCAGGCCAGAAGCTGGACCACGGGGTGGCCCACGATGTTGTGGAAGGCCCAGGCGTGAGGCCTCCATCTGAGCCGAAGACCCTCGAGGGCGCTCGGCTTGACCGCCATGACGGCTTCGATCGCGTCGAAGCCCTTGGCCTCGTGGACCGTCCCGTTCCTCATGACGATCAGGATCGATCCCTGCTCGATTCCCGCGATGTCGATCCGATCGACGTCGTCGAAGGGCAGGAGGAGATCCCCTGCCTTCAGCACGAGCGGCGGAGGCGCATCCCTCATGGATGCGCCGTGTCGTCCGGGATCCGATGGAACACCGGACCTCCGGCGCGCAGCGCAGCGACGCACATGGCGATCGCGTCGTTTGCACCCGTCGAGTATTCGCTCCATGCACCGTCGATCTGCGTCGAGACGCTGGGCGACTTTCCGACCGGGTGCCACAGGACGTAGCCGATGTTCGCGAGCAGCGTCCCGGCCGCGTCCCTGGAGGAGGTGAAGTGCGGAACCCGCCAGTTGAGGGCGACGCCTTGCACGTCCTCGGGATACTTGTCGAGCGCGGACCCGAACCATCTCCCCTGCACGATCTCGGACGGCATGATCGGGTCCCGGCCACGGACCTCATGGGGTCGGCCCAGGACGGGGCCGTAGAGCAGCCAGATGCGGCAGTCGAACAGACGCGAGGGACCGCCCGTCGTCTCGATGGCCTCCGCCAGCTCCAGTCGCAGCCTCCTGGTGGTGGGATCCTCCATGTCAGTAGCTCTGGATGCTGTATGAGCGGCGATCGTGCTGCGGGAGCGTACGGACGAACGCGAGGGCGTCGTCCCGGTTGCTCCAGAGTCCGCATCCACCGAGATCCTCGGTCCACAGATGCGACCCGTCGTCCTCGCGGGTGGCGTAGAGCGTGGGTCGGCCGTCCTCGGTCCTCGGCGCGTCAGCGACGAAGTGACCCTCGCGCTTCAGGTCTTCATCGGAGACCTCCTCGGTGCGGCTCGTCCAATCGCGGTACCGGGCCTTGAGGAGATCCCGCGATTCGCGCTCCGAATTCCAGAACGCGTCGTCGTGACGACCGAAGTCGCGCGCGATCGCGCCGCTGGCGACGTGGGCGTGCGCGTACCGGGTCGCCCGGTCGCGCAGCTTCGTCATCGGACCATAGGCGGAGTAGAACTCCTCTCCTTCGGGCGAGACGAGGATCGCGAGATGGAGACTCATGCCGCCACCAGTCCGCCGGTCTTCGCCGTGAGGTCGAAGTTGCGCTCGATGAAGGCGATCACCTCCTGCGGATCGGCGTTCCTCGGGAACACGATGTTCGGCCCGTGGTTGTCGAGCATGACCGCGTGGATGCCGTTGCCCACCGGACGCAGGCCGCGCGATGTGGCCTGACCGCACTGATGCGACCCGCATTCGTTCCTCCACTGCTCCGCGGTGCCGATCGCCATGACGTCGGGTGCGTCCTGGCGCATCGGCGAGTGGAAGTGGACGATGCAGTCGAGATCCTCGTGCTCGCGGAAGACGATCCGTTGCGACTGGCCGCCCACCGAGGGCTTGGCGCCGTGTGCGATGACCCTGTTGCCGCCTTCGTAGTCAACCTGGACGAGACCGATCTCCGGGAGGCGGTTGAAGTCCTGCTTGCGCTTCGAGGTGAGGATCGTGCCTTCGTCGACGCGGACCGCGAAGTGACCCGCGGTCACGCCGTTGACCGGCTTGTACGCACCGCGTTCGATGCAGTGGTCGACGACGGTGCGCAGGCTGTCCGGGACGCGCGGGTCGTTCCAGGCCACGGAGGGGCCATCGAGGACGGTCGAGCGGGTGTAGGTGTTGGTCAGTCGGGACATCAGCATGCTGCACAGCGCACGCAGCATGTCGTCGCGGTTCGTCGTCTCCGAATAGCGCGTCTCCTCGGGTGCGACGATCATGTTGTTGCGGGTGACGGTGTCGTTGGCGACCATAAGGTTGAGCGAGTCCCGCTTCAACGCCTTCAGTGCGGTCGCGTACTGCTCGTCGGAGGTGGCGTTCGTCGTGGTCTTGAAGCCGACGACGAAGATGTCCTTGCGCTCTCGGCGGATGCGGCCGATGAGCTTCTCGGCCGGCGTGATGTGGAGGGTGCGGTCGCCCTCCGACGTCTTGAATCGATCGCCGTGGAAGTCGCCCGGCCCGCCGTCGATGACGGCGTCGTAGTCGCACAGGGCGACGTTCATGATGATGCAGCGCGTGTCGGGGTCGGCGATCAGCTGTTCGATGTGCGCCGCGACGTCCGCGTTGGTGACCAGGGGGCTGTCATGCTCCGCCATCTTCGTCAGGGTGCGGACGACCTCGCAGCCGATGTCGCCGGCCTTGCGGACGGGGCGGGTCGGATCGAGGATGTCGTGGAAGCCCATGTTCAGATAGTTCGCGAGACGGCGCGCCGTCGATCCGAAGGCGGGGGCGCTGAGCGCCATGTGGCTCGCCACGGGGGAGAAGGTCCCGCCGCCCAGGATGTGGATCTTCTTCACCGCTTTTCTCCCATGCCAGTCCGTGTCACGGCATAGGACCAAACACCCGGAGGGTCATTCCCTAATCCGCAGAGCGCGATTCTCTGCGGCGTTCTCCACGGGCGTCGGTGGTCAGGCATCGGAGTGGTTGCACCCCTCCGGTCGGATGCGGGTTTCGATCCCGTCGATCCGGATGCGACGGATCCCGGTTGATGTACGGATGGCGCCCCCGGCAGGACTCGAACCTGCGACACACGGATTAGAAGTCCGATGCTCTTCCAGCTGAGCTACGGAGGCGTTGTTCCGGTAGTTGGTGGCGCTCCCGGCGAGATTCGAACTCGCGGCCTTCGGATTCGGAATCCGGCGCTCTTCCACTGAGCTACGGGAGCAGGGTGATCAGTCCCCGACCTTGCCGTAGCGCTTGCGCGCCGCGATGATGTCGGGGCTCTCCGGCGGAATCTGCTTGGCTGCGGCATAGATGATGCCGCCGATGACCGCGAAGAAGAAGATGGTCTGATACATGCTCTATCCTTTTACACTCGAAGAGGTTTCTTGATCCACCTCGTCAGTACGAGGAATTCGTACAGCGACGTTCTTCCAATGACATTGGAAAGCCCATCTGGCAGGATGCATCAGGATTGAGATGTTGGCGGCGTGGCGCCTGCGAAGGTAATCGAACCCTCGACAATCCGATAGACAGTCGGACACTCTACCACTGAGTTACGCAGGCTCACACACGCATGAACCGGCTGATCGGAGAACTTTCGTTCACCGTCGCCGGGTGGTGGTATCTCGCCTGGTGTCTCTGTAGGTCATGATGGCAATACAATCGCGCAAGTCATCGGTTCCGTCAAGCGCCTTGTGGCAGAAAAAGAGAATCACCGCATCGATCGTCCGGCTAGGATCGAGTTGCGTCGATCCCAGGTGGGTGTTATCACCACTGCGGCCGCGGCGACGGCCAGTCGTCCACCAGTGACGGACGCCCTCCTGGCGATCGCCGGTCTGTTGACCTACGGAATGGACGTGACCGCAACCTTCACAGGCCGGACGCGCCCGCGAGTGGACGGTGGGATTGCGCGGATGGCCGCAGGGGTATCGGTTATGAACGATTCGAACGCATTGCGGCGCGCTAGGCAGCGCGCCAAGTCCCTGTCGTCCAAGGACGGCATCTCCCATCAGAAGGCCCTCGACCGGATCGCGGTCGAGGCCGGGCATGCGAACTGGGGAGCCATGCTCGCCGCGCATCCGAAGGCCCGGGCCGTCGTCCCGTTCGTCGCGGACGCCGAGGCGACGATGGAGCCCGACTGGACCCTCGCCGATCTCCGCCACGCCTTCGCGCACCGCTGGGAGAGGGAGTCCGTCATCGCCGGCGCGACCCCGTTCGAGCACTACGTCGGCGCCTCGATCGCGTTGTCCGCCTCGAACGGCGCCGTGCTCCCGAACGGGGGTGCCGGCATCCGCATCCTCGCGATGTGCGCGCTGGCGATGTCGTCGTGGTCGCCCAAGGGCGATCCCAACGACGTGCTGAGATGGGCGAACGATCTCGCCGTCACGGCGATGCGTGCACTGGTCCGCTCCAGGAGCGAGGCATCGGCCGCCAAGCAGTACTCCACCGCCACCCTCGCCCGGGAGTTCGTGACGGTCTTCCGGGGGGAGACCCCTGGGGATCTCGTGGGTGACGACGTCCTCGAGGGCATCGCCAATCTCTCGGATCGGCAGATGGAGACGATACTCGCGGACTACAGCGACATCCTGACGCGCAGGGCCGTGATCAATCCGCACGACTTCGGGTCCGTCTCGTCCGCGATCCCCGTCGGCATCGTCGCGATGGTGCTGGCGAGGAACTCGGTCAGGATCCCGCTGGCCGACGACGAGAGGACGCTGCTGTCGGAGCTCGTGAGGTCGTCCGACATCGAGGACGTCGACGACCATCGCGAGAGGCTTCGTTCCCTGCGGGTCCGCTCCGCCGCTCTCCGTGACGTCGTGGATGCCCTCTGGGCCGTCGTCCCGCTGCATGGTCGCACCGATCTGGCGTCCTGGATCGCGGTGCCTTCGGCGATACTTCCCAGACGGGAGGGGAGGATGCTCGACATCCCCCTGATGAGCTCCGAGGGACTGGAGAGGATATCCGCCTTCCGGGAATCGGTCTTCGCCTCCTGGCTGGTGGATGCCGTGGGCAAGGTGGAGCGCGGCTCATCGCCGTTCCGCTTCAATCCTCTCGCCGACGACGGCCGCGGGCCATACGAGGGAATGCATCCGGAGGATTGGCGCAACGCCCAGGACGCCGTCTCGAGGATCGCCATCATGGGAGTGTATCCCGAGGACGCGCCGGGTGCCGATCGTGCGGCGTCGTCGCTTACGGCGACCGTGGGCCTCGTGGAGAGAGGCATCGCCCGGGGAAGCATCCGCGAGATCGGTCCGATCTCGGGCGACAGGCCGACGATGTCGTCGGTCGCCTCCGTCCTGAGGACCGTGCGTTCGCGCGGCGTGGACCAGGTCCTGCTCTACGGCAGGATCGTGGGCCTGGAATCCCGGGATCTGGATTCGCTCGCCGCTCTGGGCGAGGACCCCGTGCTTTCGATGATCGAGTCCGCGCTCAGTCCGTTCTCCAGCCCCCTGATGCAGGGCGCCACGGGCTGACGTCTCGGCGGGCCCGCCCTATCGGGCGGGCTCGTCCAGCAGCTCGTCCTCGTAGCAGCGCCACAGGATGCGTTCGAGGTAGGCGAGGTCGTCGTCGATCCATTCCTGGTTGCCGATCAGCAGGTGGAAGGATCCGGCGAGACGCGCCTCCTCGTTCCAGTGCGGGCCTACGCGGCTGACGTACAGTCCGCTGGGATAGATGAAGCCGGCATCGGGCGTCTCGGGGGAATCGTCCCCGTAGCGTTCAGCCAGCGAGACGTCGTCCGTCTCGCGTCTGCCGGCGACCATCTCCTCGAACGTCATCGGTCGGTCTCGGTCGCCGCTCCCGCCGTCTGCGGAGCCGCGGTGTTCTCGTCCCTCGCCATGCGCGCGTAGGGATCGGCGGTGCCGTCGTCCAGTTCGCCCGGCGGGGCCGCACCCATCTCGCCGTCGGTCACGTTGCCGATGGTGAACGGCGATGACGCCGTCTTCAGCGCGTCCTCGGTGGTGGGCGCCTTGGTCTTTCCGCCTTCGTCCTTGCCGCTGCAGGCGGCGAGGAGGAGGAGGGAGGCGATGACTGCTCTTCGGATCATGGACACCGTGGTAACACCGCTTCGTCCCCGCGTGAAGGGCGTCATCGTCCGGTTCCCATCGCGTCGAGCAGATCGGAGTAGCACGTGCGCGTGCGTCCCGGTTCCGCGGTCGCCCACAGATGGCGCTCGAGCTCGTCGCGGCGTTCGTCCGGGCTGAGGGCCTCGTACTCCGTCCTCAGCGAGCACAGGCCCCTGCGCTGCGCGGTGATCGGCACCGGCATCGTGTCGGAGAGGATGCGTCCCAGCATGTCCGCCAGGCTCTCCCGGGCCTCGGGCCGGATCGTGAGGAGCGCGGGTCCCTCGATGACCGCCGCGCGTTCCACGACCCGTTGCAGACGGACCTTCTGGATGATGGCGTCCGCGATCACCGACCCCCGCATCCGTCCGATCGCGGTTTCGACGGGTTCCGAGCGGGCGCGTCGCGTCACGCGGTCGATGCGGTCCTGATCCATGGTCCATGTCCTTCGAGAGACGCCACGCCGGCGCGCCAGGTGATGCAGAATGCGATGCCGGCGAGGATGACGTCGGTCCCGCCGTAGAGAAGGTGGAGCGCGGCCGCCGCGATCATCGCGCGTCGCACGGTCGGATCCATGCCCCTGCTTGGAGCCGGATGTCGGCGGCGTCCGAAGTCCAGAGGATGGACTCCCGCTCTCATGCGCAGCGGCTGTCGCCGCCCGGCAGGTCGCCGTAGCGGTCCATCAGCCAGGCGCCTGCGAAGGCCATGCCCCCGAAGATCGCGACCGTCACCAGCATGCTGGTTACGAACACGGGTGCCGTGATGAACGCGATCGCCGCGATCGCGGCCAGTGGTGCATGCTTCCTCATGATGTCTTCCCCCTTGATGCCATGTCCTGTCGTGGTCCCCGTCGAGCGGTTCAGACGGTCATCCGTCCGTCGCGCGGAGGTCCGATGACTCGCAGCTTCGCGCCGTCGTGCTGGACCGACAGCCGGACCGGCCTGCCCGGGACCATCTCGCTGACGATGCGCGCCGCCGGGCCGAAGGCCATCACGGTGCGCTTTACGTCGTCGCGCCCTTCGCGCGAGATCGTCGCCTCCTTGACGGAGGCGTACGGCTGACCTCCCACGGTATCGCCGCTGGCGACCTCGCCTGCCGTGATGGTCACGACGAACGTCGGCTTGAACCCCATCTTCCTACCCTTCCGATTTCATCACGTCCCACGTGACTCACTGGTCCTCATAGAAAACCTCCAGTGCACCGAAATTGAAGGGGCGTACCGCCGGGACGCCTGCTCCTACCACAAACGACGAAGGGCGCGGTGACCGTGAGGTCGCCGCGCCCTTCGAAGGCCCGTGGGGCCGTCGTGGAACGGGATCACATCCCGGCCGCGACGACCGCGATGTAGCCTACGCCGAACAAGCCGGCGATGGCCGCCGACAGGAACTTGGTCTTCATGATGATTCCCCTTTTTTGGTGTCATCATGTTCGCAGGTGCAGCATAGAAACGCAAGACATAGTTGCGCAAGTACGCAACTATGTTTCAATGAAGTTAGTAACAATCTTGCGTGGATTCGAGAAGCCGGTACCTTGGGGCCGAAGGACATGCTGCAATGCGGCACGAATGCCCGATGGGCATCCCGTCGGCGCACCGCTTCGGCATCAGGGCTGAAGGGCGCCGCTCGAGCCCATCCGGAGGTTCTGATCCAGCGGAGCGATCCGTTGATACGCCACGTACCAGTCCGTCACCCCTGTTCCGTCGTCGCCTCTCGCCAGGATGCAGCCCGCCATGCCTGCCGGTCTCGGGTCACCACCCGTGTCGTCCTGCGTGGTCACCTGCCCGTACGTGCGGTTGATGGAATCGCAGATCCGCGACGCCTGGGTGTTCACTCCCCTGCCGATCGGAGCGATCACCCATTTGCC